>Ga0315535_1000039_pt1 | contig 71524 bp, 58 predicted proteins | sample SalMarSW160220MG_2_FD_203092 | JGI IMG/M metagenome (GOLD analysis project Ga0315535, IMG submission 203092) | Salt marsh sediment microbial communities from the Plum Island Ecosystem LTER, Massachusetts, United States - Salt Marsh Sediment SW1602-20 ... | reverse complement strand
TTCCCCTTGCCGCCTGGTACATGTTTTTTTCTTTCTTCACGGCGATGTTGGAAAGAAACCCGGCCAGGATCGACTTGTGAATCCGCTCAAAAAGCCCCTCTTTTTCCCCCTGTCCGTTTGGCTCCGCTTTCCACTCTTTCTGCTCATCCATGATGGAACAGATCTGGTCGTGCACATAGACCCACTCCCGCATCCTGGGAAAGGAAAGGAAGTGCTCTCTGCAGAATATCCTCATCTTATTCCCGCTCTTGAGCCCTTCCGATGCCCGTCCGCACTGGTTCCAGATATTCAGGATGGATATAAAATCCGAGGCAACGTCCTTGAACGGGGCATGGGCCTGATCGGCAAGCTTTGCTTTTTCCACCGGCCGCTCCCTGGGGTCCTGGATGCTCAGTGCCGCGGCAATCACCGCCACCTCTTCCACACAGTCCCGCAGCTGGGCCTCGATCATCATCCGGGAAATTCTCGGGTCAAGGGGCATCCCGGCCATGAGCCGGCCCCTTTTCGTCAGCTCGGCCTCTTTACCCTTTCCCGAAACAGCCCCCAATTCCGTCAGAAGGTTAAAGCCGTCAGTGATACTTCGCTGTCCCGGCCGGTCCAGGAATGGAAATTCCGTGATATCACCCAGTTTCAGGGCAATCATGCGCAGGATCACTTCGGCGAGGTTGGAGCGCATGATTTCCGGCAGGGTGAATTCCGGTCTCGTCAGGAAGTCGTCTTCCTCATAGAGCCGGATGCACACCCCATTCTGGACCCTCCCGCACCGGCCCTTGCGCTGATCGGCGCTGGCCCGGGATATGCTGCTGATGGGAAGCGCGGTGGTCCTGGTCCCGGGCATATACCGCGAGATGCGCGCGAGACCCGTGTCGACCACGTACTTTATGCCGGGAATGGTGAGGGATGTTTCGGCAACATTGGTTGCCACCACGATCTTGTATCCCTCCACCTTGTAGACCTTTTTCTGCTGGGACCACGAGAGCCTGGCAAACAGGGGCAGTATGGCGGTATTGCGGTATAGTCTCCCTTCGAGCTTCTCGCAGGTCTCCAGGATATCCTGCTCGGTGGGCATGAAGATGAGGATATCCCCCCGGGCCATCTCTTTCATGATCTTATCCACGGCCTTCACCGCCGTGTCTACGTACGCGAGTTCATCCTCTTCCCGGCCCGCCTCTTCTGCGGGAAGATACAGCACCTCGACCGGATACATCCTGCCGCTCACCCGGATAACCGGAGCACCATTGAAAAACTGCGAAAACTTCTCAGTGTCCAGGGTGGCGGAGCTGATGATCAGCTTGAGCTCGGGACGTATCCTGAGCAGCGTCTTGAGAATCCCCAGGAGAAAATCGATATTGATGGTCCGCTCGTGCGCTTCGTCAATAATCAGGGTATCGTACTGGTGCAGGCGCCGGTCGTGCTGCGTTTCGGCTAGGAGCATCCCATCGGTCAGGATTTTTATGTGGGCGCTCCGGGGGGTCCTATCCCGAAATCGGACCTTGTATCCCACCGACTCTCCCAGGTTTTCTCCCAGTTCTTCGGCGATCCTGCGCGCGATGGTGCCGGCGGCTATCCTCCTCGGCTGGGTGGACCCAATTTTTCCGGCAATCCCCCTGCCCGCCTCCAGGCACATCTTGGGGAGCTGGGTGCTCTTGCCTGAACCGGTGTCTCCAGACACGATGATCACCTGGTTTTCCTTGATGGTCCGGATGATATCATCCTTTGCGGCGGTGATCGGAAGCATCTCCGGGTAGCTAACATCCGGTCGTCGCGCTTCCCGCGACTCCCTCTCCCGGATTGACCGGCCAAGCCTGCGCTCAAGTGACGCGGCCTCTCCCTCCAATGCTTTCCCTGCTCTGCCCTCACGCCTTAGCCTCTTTTCAATGCGCGCCAAGCGCGTGCCCACCTGCTCCTGCTCAAGCAGCATGGCCTGCGGGATACGCCTGCGCATGGTATAAAGTCGGCTTTTTAAAGACATGAAAGACAACAACACCTTTCGATTTTAGCCATGAATTCTGGAACTCTCTGTCTGGTGCAGCACGTCACATTCTCAGTCTGCCATTCCGGACTCGATCCGGAATCCAGCTCCTCTGCCCGTCATTCCGGACTTGATCCGGAATCCAGTGCTCCACTTGAACAACGCCCTCGGAGTTCAGGTTAGAAAGTGTTCGATGCACCACACAAAAGATACTTAGACAATAACACAAATATTTGCAACCAGAAGGCACTTCTCATCCACGAATAGTGCACGCCAGGTCCCAGCTTCCGGCTGACACCTGATTATAGGCTCTAATTTTCCCGACTCAGTGAAAGATAACCTTGAAGGAATGAGGGAATACATGCAGCATTGCTAGGATGAGATCTAAGCATGACGCCGAAATTGACCTAAAGGGAGTGTTTTACAAGGATCACCCTCTATTTAATATTTCCACTACCCGGTCCCGATATTCTCGGCTCCGGTTGTCGGCGGCAGCCACTTCGATGTCCCGCGGCGACGCAGCCCCCAGGCCGAGCTCAACCGCCCGGGCAATCTGTCTTTGTTCGAAAATCTTCGGCTGCATGATCTGACGGTTGCTGCCCAGCGACTTCAAGACAGCCACCCCAACCGCATCAATGGCCACCCGATCATCCGATGCCAGGAACACGTTTCCCTTAGCCCGCTTTCCGGTCATGGGTCCCCCGTCCACAAAGGCGTCAATCCCGTCCAGGACAACCAGATGGGGCTTGAAGGCCGAATTCATTTCCGCGATCATCTCCTGCTGAAAGGCCGACCCATGCAGTTCCTGCATGTAGTCAAATCCGTGTCGACTCGTGGGAACCACGCCCACATGCAGTTTCAGCGACATGGTAAACACCCCTCCGTACTGGTGAGTTTTAAGGCAGCAGGTTGAAATCAGACATTCCGCTTCGAGGATCGGGCGCGCCACTCTGAAACCGTTTTTCCAGTGGCTGTTTTCGGGCTTGACCTCCACCCAGTCTTTTCGTTCCAGATCGTCGAAATCAATGATCCTGACATCCTGTTTCTTCATGAGCGGGATAATCCCTTTTTGTTCCATTACCTCACGGGTCGGCGGGTAGCTTCGTTCCCCCAGGCTGATGGATTTGGCCCCCATTGCCCAGACCGCTTCAACGAGTGACACCAGGGTCTCGTTATCGGTGGATCCGGGGACCTGATCCGCGGTGTTGAAATTGGGCTTGATCAGAACATGCTTGTTTTTTGCAGGGTTGATATTCAGGCATTTAATGGACGAGAGAACACCGTCTTTTCGATCCTCTGTGTTTACAAACGCAACCCGACTCCTGGAGTTGGCCATTATCGTACCTCCATGCAAACTCATTAATAATGCGCCTCCGGCAGCACCGGAATATTTTAAAAACTCCCGCCTGTTGATGCCCGATGGCATTTTATTTCTTTTCCCCTCCGGGGATTTAGCCTTCTCTTTTTTCATGACTGCCCCGTAGACCCAATGCTGCAACATTTTTGCGCAGCAATTTAACGTTGTAAAGATCTATTCGCTGTAAGCCTTGTTTGCCATGGCGTTTTCTTTCCGGTCGCTTGCCGGATCGCCAGGTTCGCTGATAACTGGGAAAAGAGTCTCAGCCAATATTATGAAAAAAGGCATCCCCCGTTTCACAGGAGATGCCTTTCATTGCCTTAAAAAGCAGGTTAGACGACGGTCACGTTGGCAGCCGACGGACCTTTCGGCCCTTGCTGAATCTCAAAGGTAACTCGCGCGCCTTCACTGAGAGATTTGAAACCGGTCGAATTGATTGCGCTGTGATGCACGAATACATCCGGTCCGTCATCTTGCTCGATGAACCCAAAACCCTTGTGGTCATTAAACCACTTAACTGTTCCGTTTGCCATAATATCATCCTCCTTTCAAAAATTTCAACGTCGCCAACTGAAGGATGATAGCCTCGAATAAACGGTTATGTCCTGCAGAAAGAAACCCTCCTGCGAATTTACAGCAGGGCTTAATTGATGAAACATACTATAAGCACCTTTTATACATAATAGCAAGCTAAATATTTATTTTTTTGGCTCCCCTCATTCAAAATAATCAAATGAGGTATTTTTTACAAGATCAAAACAATTAAAGGATTACACGGAGACGTGCTCTGGTGTAGGAGGACATAATGCCTTTCCACTGTTTGTCATTCCGGGCGTGATCCGGAATCTAGTGCTCCACCTGAACAATGCCCTAGCCCTCATGCAAATAACCGTTTGATGCACCCCACAAAAAAATAGTCTGCGCCAGTGGTAGGGTAGATCTGGTGGTTCGAAGAAGGCTCCTAAGAGGGCCTGAGTCTTCCTGACTTTTAGACATGAACAGGATTGACCGGATTTTTTTGTATGGTTGCCGGACGCAACCACACAAACCGCAATGGGCCACAGGCCCAAGCATCTTTGAACTCCCGGGAGAATTCTTGAGGTCGCCGGAATTTGCACTTGTGAACTGATCGGTTTCACTGCGTAGACCTGATGCAGTATTTGGACCGGCATCAAGCCGGGGCAAATGATCCCGCCCATCCAGTAGATCCTGTCAAATATATCTCTTCTATGTTCGCGAGAAACGGCGGAGTCGGATGACATTGTTCCTTGCATTTCTGCTTCAAATATGAGAGTAAAAACTTAATGTTGAATATCTGAATCAGCGAATGGGCGCACGCCTCCGCCGGAACATAGCAGAGTCCTCCCCTGCCCATATGGCCTCGGTCAATTCTCTAAAGGAGGAATAATGTCAAAGATCTTTCCTCAACCAATCGAGAATCTTCCCGAAGCAGACATCCCGATCAATGGACTCAAAGCATATCTCTCCGAGTCAGACAATCATCAGATAATATTTATGGAATTTCCAAATGACGTGGATTTGCCCGAGCATTCCCACGCCGCACAGGTCGGTTTTGTACTCGAAGGCCAAACCAAAATGGTAATCAACGGGGAAAAGAAGACATACACAAAAGGCGACCGTTACTACATTCCAGAGGGTATTCCCCATTCGGGTAAAATTCATGCCGGCTATTCCGACATAACGTTTTTCGATGAACCCGGACGATATTCCAGGAAACGAGGCTAAGAAAGTCTGGATGACGAATGCAGTTGGCAATGCGCTTCCGCAGACAACTCCGCTCAGCCGCTTTGCGACTCTGTGGTGACTGGGCTGATAGGAAACCGGAGTAAGAATGACAACCATCTCTGAGGGCAAAGGAAATTACCTACTGCTTATGGGCAACTTCTTAACCTAATTAGCAGGGACACCAAGATGTGGCCTCGAAATTCACTCTAAGGAACAATAGACTTTCCCGGAAAACTCCACCTTAATTTGAAAGGCTAATCTCAGACAGTTCCGGTCATTTGCAGGTCTGTGAGGATCAGGCCCTTTATGAAGTCCGATCAGCAAGAAGAACCCTGGAATAGTCAGGCCTGATAGCCGGGGCGTATAGTGAAGTCAATCCTTGAATAGTACCATTGAGGAGGGGGATCGAATGACTACTGTGCAGGTGCCGATCGCGTCGGTTCAACCATCTCTGGACTTTCTCTATACATCGATAATTGATGTGGAAACTCCGTTAGAGGTTGGACAAACAGCCTGTGGTGAAAGGCGTATCATCAACATCATTGGAGGAATGCTTGAGGGCCCCAGGCTCTCAGGGAGGATATTACCTGGAGGTGCAGATTGGCAGGTTATCAGGAATGACGGTGTAACGGAATTGGAGGCCAAGTACACTTTAGAAACCGAAGACAGCGCGTTGATCTATGTTACAAACTGGGGCCTGCGTCACGGTCCTCCCGAAACCATGAAAAAGCTCGCCGCAGGCCATGAGGTGGATCCCGGGGAGTATTACTTTAGAACAATCCCCCGGTTTGAAACCGGCTCACCCAACTATCATTGGCTCAACAGATTAGTGGCCGTCGCAAGCGGTGAACGGAGGGCATCCGAAGTGATCATAACCGTTTACGAGGTGAAATGACCAAAAGCATGCTGATTGTGAGTAAATGGGGTGAGAGATCCGGCGGAGCGTCTACCGGACGGATCTCTGCCACTCTTTTCCAAAGATGTTGCCTACTCTGTTCACCTGGCTGGGATCAATTTTCAGTGCCCGGGCGACTTCCAGGTACAGTTGCTTCCTGTCTGCATTTTCGGCTCTTATCAAGCTCTTGAGATCTCTTGTCTGCTTGAGCCCGAGCCCGCCGACCATCTTCATTTTCACGTAACCATCATTTCCCTCTTTGAGAAATCCTTTCTCGTAAAAGGGTTTCATGCGCGCGTATCTTTCTTTCATTCGCTGCTTCAATGTCCGGATTGTGGGATTGGACACCGTCAGGGCCTCATCTGCATAGGCCGTGGAGCACGTGAAAGCCAGCATCGTTTTCTCGAGAAGACGGCTGTCCTTGTCAGGAGACGGCTTTTTTTCTGCCGGAGGTTTCTGTTTGCCCCTGACGTCGTCCACAATCTTGCCCGCCACCGATTCGACCTTCTCTGCCGGGAAGTAGATGTTAATGGTGACGCAGGCGAAAAGCAGCATTAGAGACATGCAGCTCACCCCCAGGAATATCTTTCTTTGTGTTTTCATTTCATCCTCCGGATCGCGGATTAAGGTTCTCCCTTCTCGATTGGAAACCCGGTATTGCTCAAATTCTACTCATGGATGGGCACTACCTCACAACCGGGCCTGTCTTTGATGAGGACACACGCTTCAAACGCTTGACCATATCCTTGAAACTGACGCGATTATCGGGATTCTGGTTTATCACATTCACTCCCGAGATAAAACCCCTTTTTACCAGATATTCCTTGCCTTCCTCCTTGATGGTGCCGTTTATCCTGAAGACATCGTTTTCCAGCGTGGCGTGGATGCCGATCTTCTCGTATGGAAATTCTTTGAAGAGGCTCGCGAACATCCCCGCAACGCCGACAAAAGGGCTTTGCCCCCCACCCAGTTCGGCGATATGATCAACGGCCTTTACGCTTATCCTCTGGGGAACGCCTTTTTTCTTGACCGTCTCCAGGAGCAGGTCGAATCCCTGGGGTTGGCCTTCCGCTATTTCGAGTCTGTTCACATGACCGTTCAGGACCCCCTGGATCTTTCCAAATCCGCTCCCGGTGGTCAGTTTCGCAAGATCAAGGTCGCGCCACCGGGCATTCAGTTCGAGGACCGGGGTGGAGGTAAACAAGCCCGATGCGCCGATATTGGAAAGCACGACGCTTCCACCAAAGACCTTTGCCTCCATCTGCCCTTTGCTGCGCATGATTCCTTTTTCAATGTGAATGGATTCCAGGTTGCCGTTCAGGGTTCCCCGGACGTCTTTTTCGGGTAATTCGAATTTTGCCAGCAGAGGCCTCAGACTGACGGAATTTACACTGATGCTCGTGTCGCACGACGGGCTCATGTCGGGCAAGCCCTTTGCAACCAAAGGTCCAATCCTGACGTTCCCGCCGGGGATCTTGAGGGTTGTGGAAGCAGGTATCGACAAGGTGTTCGGCCCCGCAAGGAGGTTCAAATCCAATGACTGCCAGGGAAGGAAGGGCGCTTTCACAGTCCGGACGGACAGTTTCCCCTTAAGAGGGTTCAACGGCTCCTTTTCACTGTAGTTCCGGTACCAGAGTGGAAGCGAAAGGTCAATGCCTTCCAGTGCGGTCCTACTGCTGTCAATGGAGAGATTACCCTCTTTCCAGTCCAGACGTCCCTTGGCCGTCCATCGGGATCCAGACCCCTTCAGTCTGCAGTCTCCCGACAGGCTCCCGTCGGCGTCGGCGGCTGTGAGAATCGGCTTTTCCGTCTGGAAAGGCTCCTTCAGGAGTTTCGTAAGCACAGGCCCCAGCGGCGTGCCGGGGATATTCATGGAAACATCAAAGCTCCGGGATGCGCCGCTCCCGAGCAGGTCGCCGTTCATGTGAAGCTGGAGGACGGACTTGAGCCCAAGCGTCGCGTCTGTCAGATGAAGCCGTCTGTCCCCCTCGTTGTACAATCCCTTCCCTGAACAGATGAATGGGTTCTTTTGAAGATCAAAGTAGAAACGGCCGAAAAGGACTTCTCCCCTGTCCGCTTGAACCATTGCGTGACCTTCAATCTTCGAAAAAGACGGGGCAATCTTTCCTGCCATTTCCGCTTTGACAGCGAGAGCCTGTCCCATAGAGGTTTCTTCACGGTTCTGAAAAGAAAGCCCTTCAAGAGTCACCTCCGCGCTCAAGGCGTATCCTCCTTCCCCTTTCCGCCGTGCCTCGACCTCCATACGATCCGCTCCTGACGCCGTCCACCCGGGCGGGAGAAGGTGCAGCGTCCCAGCCGTCTCAAGAAAGCCGGTTTGCCTGCCACCTATTTTCATTAGCACTTCACTTTTCTCAATATTCAGGGACGCCTGGAGGTTCTTCAAAAGAGAAGAGTCAATGCGAATGGCGGGCAGGGAGAAGGTTCTATTTGCCGCATCGACCTTGCCTTCCCCTGCCTTCAGACTGAGGTTCCGAACCAGCAATTCCCTCCCCTGGTAAACACGCTTTGCCGCCGGGATAAGGACAGAGAGATTCTTGAGGTCATAGCTCGGATAGCTGCCCGCAAAAGAGAGCGAAGCCGTAAAAGGTTTCAGGTCCACGCCCAGGCCCGAAAGCAGGATGTCGCTTGCCTTCACCGCGCCGTAGACCCGGACGTCGGGGAAAGTACCCGCCGCCTGAATGTCGCCGGAAATATTTCCGTTGCCTCTCACGCCTGAAGAATCGAATGAAAGGTGGTTCTGCCTAAAAAATCCGTGAAGGTTGCCCTCCCAGGTCCACGCGTTTTCCCCATTCTGTTTACGAAGGCCCTTAATGTTCCCGGTCAGGTTGAGAGGACCGACCAGCGTGACGGGAAGCGCCTTGATTTCTCGAGGGAGGAGAGAGCGTAGACGATCGGGCGAAAAACTGGATTTGAGAATCTTCACCAGGATCTCCATCTGCGTTCCGAACCTTGCGTCCGCCGAGCCCTCAAACAGCAACCCGTCACCCAAGGTGATCTGCAGGGGGTCAGCATGCAGCGTCTTGCTCCCGAAATGGACTCCGCCTCCTATCGTGATGCGCACGCCTGATGGAACGATCATTTCCTGAGTACCGTTCCTAAACTCAATCGGCCCGGATACAAGTTCCGTACTGCTGAAGGAGAGTTTCCCATCCTTGACCTGGTAGAGGAGCCTTGTTTTTACCTCCAGGTCCCTGATACCGACCATGGGACTCTCAAGATGGGCGCCTTCAATGCTCAGGAAACAGCCGACTTCAGGATAATTCAGAGACAGCTTTTGGTCCGCCTTCACGGAGACTTTGGGAACCACAAGATTTAAGCCTTGAGAGGGCCATTTGGCCTGCATTCCGCAGAGGATTTCAAGAGGCCGGCCGGCCTTCAGGTCTGCACGAATGTGGGCTATCCGGAGAGTGCGTCCACCCAGTCGCGCTGATACGAGACCTTCGTGGATTTCCGCTGACTCGAATCTCACGTGACTGAAAACGAAGAACGCAAAAAGCCCGCGCAAGAGGCTGCCAAGGAATGAAGGTCTCGAGGGCGGTTCACCCAATCCGGAGAGTTCCGGCTTTTCGGTGATATGAGAAATGAATCCGGACACCTTGATGTTTTTCACAACAAGGGTCCTGTGGCCCCAGGTCCCCTCGAACGAAAAGTCAGCCGCAGCAGCGGGCACGTCCAGGGAAAAGCCCCGCCCCGCTTTTCCCGGCTCAACCTGGACTCCTTCGAGTTCCATTCTAAGCGGGTCGCGTGAATAGGTCATCCGCTGGATGCTGAGTGAGACTCCCATCGAACTGGAGACCGTCTTCTCCATAAGAGCTTTTATTTTGGCGGGGTGCCTGTAGTAATAGAGGAGGACAGACATCGAAAGCACAACAAAAACCAACACGGCCACACCAACGGTCACAATGATCTTTGACTTGGTTTTCATTTTTCCCGTGTCAATCACTGACGTCCAAGTTAGTTTCCATCCATAAATGGCTATTTTTCACAATCTCCGCGTCAATCTGCGAGATCACTTGTGCGACGTACTATCATAAGTACGTTTCCGCGTAATCCATTGATTTTTTTGACCTTGTAAAAAATATCTCTTTTCTGGGTCGGAAACCCGCCGTGCCCAAATTCAATTGTGGATGAGCACGAGATGGTTTCTATTCGCGAGCGAGAAATACCGGTGCTCGTTTATTTGAGGAAGGCCCGCTTTTTCTACTTCAGATTGAACGAAAAGGACGGCGCAGCCGGGGTCAGGAGGGCTGTCTCGGTCTCGGCGCTGCAATACAGAGCAAGCATTCGGGCGACTCGATCACGTACGGAAGTGGCCCGCTTCTCACCGTCTTCGCCAAGTCCGTCGATGTTCATGACTATGGCCTCCGTGTCTTCGGTGATTCGGGTTTGGTAACCGTTCCGCCAGTTCCACCGTCGGCACATGACCTCCCGGGTTTCCGCAACCACGTAAATGATCTCTCCGGGGTCAGGATGTTCAGTTTTGTCCGGGTCACCCAGGGGCGTGAACCGCTCATCCCCGTCAGCAGCACGGAGATCAAGGGTTTCTCCTGCCCGGTGCAAATCGTCTCCGCCGACCGGCAAGACTCCCCGGATGGAGTTGTCGTTCATGATGGCCACAGCATTGTTGATGAAAGGTATGGAGACGCCGGGTTTCTGGACGCGTTTCAGAAGAGCCAGATGGGCGGGCGGGAACTTTTTTGGATTACATCCCAGCGCACGGTAGGTTTTGTCCCAGACAGCCGTTCTCGGGTCCGCTGTCAGATCGACGGGCGCTGCGGCCGCGCCGGCAAGCGCCTCGTGCAGAAGGGACTCGAGCTCATCGGACGACCCATGATTGTTCATTTTGCGGGCCACGATGATGCCCCGCCTGAAGCTCGGAAACCTTTCGAAAATCTCTCCGCCAACTCGTGTCTCATACATTGCTTTTTACCCCCTATCCAGGGAACTTGACTACAATTTTCTTGCCAGTGATAAATGAGGACACTCGCGACTCATTTGCAGGCCTCCTCTCACATATCCGCCGACCGACGCCGATCAAGAACAAAATATGTTTACAAAGAAGCCCATGTCATTGGTATGATACCGACGGCTAAATTTCTCCGGGCTGTACAGTATTCAGTTTCTTTTCTCATGAGAGCATAGTACTACTTTACCGCTCGATGGAAAACCTGGGCCTGCACTCCAGGCCAGAGCAAAGGCTGCGTCGCGATATTCCGGCGAAGACTCCAGGAGTCAGACTTCTGAATCCAGAATAAAAGTCTGGGCTATTGGAGCGGACTTTGCGTTAATCTTTTATTATAATGGAGCATGATACCATGAACACGTTATTCGAACAAACATCCATTAACGGCATGAAACTGGCGAACCGATTCGTTCGGTCTGCAACGTGGGAAGGCATGGCCACAGAGGACGGTGCATGTACACCCAGGCTTATCGATCTGCTGACCAACCTCGCCAGGGGAGGAGTGGGACTGATCATCACCAGTCATGCATATGTCAGCCGGGAAGGTCAGGCCGGGCCGTGGCAACTGGGGGCCTACACTGACACTCTGGTATCGGGCCTTGAGGCCATGGTAAAAGCCGTCCACAAAAACGGGGGCAAAATCGTCATGCAGCTCGCCCATGCAGGATTTTTTGCATTTGCCAAATTGACCGGCCAGATGCCGCTGGCGCCGTCAAACGTGGAAGGATTTGCAAAATCCCCGCGTCGGGAAATGACCGTCGAGGACATTCGAAACGTGATCAAATCATATGGTGCTGCCGCAAAAAGGGCACAAAAGGCCGGGTTTGACGGCGTCGAGATCCATGCCGCTCACGGCTATCTCCTCAGCCAGTTTCTTTCTCCGGCATTCAACCGCAGAGCTGATGAATTCGGCGGTGAGATCAAGCATCGAGCCAGAGCTCTTCTGGAGGTGCTTAGAGAAATCCGGCAAACAGTAGGCAGAGACTATCCGGTTATGGTAAAAATGAACTGCCGGGATTTTATCGAAAACGGACTGGAACTGGAGGATTCCCTCAAGGTTGGAAACATGCTGGTCTCGGAAGGAATTGATGCAATCGAGCTCAGTGGCGGCGTACTGGTCGGAGGCAAACTGCAGCCGAGCCGCATGGGAATCAAATCCGAAGAAAAAGAGGCCTACTTTCAAAATGAGGCCAGGGCTTTCAAAGAGAGTGTAAACACCCCTCTGATTCTCGTGGGCGGAAACCGTTCTTTTGCAGTGGCCGAACGCCTCGTCAATCAGGGCGTTGCAGATTACATCTCCATGAGCCGTCCGTTCATCCGGGAACCTGCTCTAATCAACCGCTGGAAGGCCGGCGATCTGAGAAGGGCAGCATGTGTATCGGACAACCAGTGTTTTATACCGCCGGGAAAAGGCCGGGGCGTATACTGCCTGACGGAAGAAAGAGAAAAGAAGGAATGAGAGGGTTTGAATGACCGGCATCAACATTCGAGAGGCAGTCGTTGAGGATCTGCCTGCCGTTCTCGCTCTCTACGGTCAGCCTGATGTCGATAACGGCGAAGTGCTTGATTTTGAAAGCGCGGAGGCGATTTTCACGTGCATGCGAAGCTACCCCAGCTATAGACTTTTTGTCGCCTGTTCAGATGACCACATTGTGGGGACTTATTCACTTGTTATCCTAGACAATATGATTCACAAAGGCGCGCGCTCAGCCCTTGTGGAAGCCGTCATTGTTTCAGCGGAATACCGCCGGCAAGGCGTGGGAAAAGCGATGATGAACCACGCGCTTGGTCTGTGTCGAGGAGCAAATTGTTATAAACTCGCTCTTTCGAGCAATTTGATCAGAGAATCCGCGCACGACTTCTATGAACATCTTGGGTTCAAAAAACACGGGTTCAGTTTTGTGGCAAACCTTTGAGAGTAAGTATTCGGGTCCACGGCAATAATGCAGAAAAGGAGATAGTGAAATGGTAAGAGTAATTGCATCGATTCACGTAAAGGAAGGTCAACTGTCGAAATTTATTGAAATTTTCAAATCCAATGTTCCGGATGTTCTTGAAGAGAAGGGATGTGTAGAGTATGTGCCGAATATTGACCTGCCTACGGGCCTCCCCCGCCAAGAGCTGAATAGTAACGTCGTCACAATAATCGAGAAATGGCGCAGCTTGGAGGACCTGCAAGCACACGCATCGTCACCGCACATGCTTGCATACCAAAAAAAGGTCAAGGACCTTGTCGACAAAGTGACATTAAAGATTCTGACGGAGGCATAACCCGCTACCCCTCGACAAGAGGGGACGTCGGGGTCGGTGCGGCGGCTATTCGGCCGGAAGGACCAGGTCCTCGAGCGAGTCAGGAAACTGCGTCAAAGAAACACAGCCGTCTTCGGTCACCAGGACGGTATCGGAGTGTCGAAATCCACCGACCCCCGCAACATAGACTCCCGGTTCAATACTGATGACCATGTTCTTTTCCAGGACATGATCGCTGCCGAGAGCCACCCACGGCGGTTCATGACCGGTAATACCGAATCCATGGCCGGTGCGATGCAGGATGTTGTCCCCGTAACCGGCGTCCTGGATTATTCTTAGAACCTGGCGGTCGACATCCTCAGCCCTGACGCCGGGCTTGACCAGTTCGTAGGCTTTCTGTCGGGCTTCCATAGTGAGCGCGAACAGCTCCCCGGCCTCAGCGGGCATGCCTCCGATAAAAAACGTCCTTTCTACCTCTGCCGAGTAACCATTGGCCTGGGCAGTAATGATGGCCAGGTTCGGTCCCCCTGTCTCCAGAGAGTCGAACAATCCGGGAACCGAATGAGGTTGTGCGGACAAGTCCTTGGGCCAGACGGCAGCGATGAATTTTGTCACCAACAAATTAACATCCGGAATTCCCAAAACAACCTTGACCATCATTTCCTTGGAACCTTCGCTGTAAATGGTGGCAACCCGAGCACCGGGCCTGGAGAGTTCCAGCGCCTTTTTCATCCCGTTGTCAACAACAGTGGCGGCATAGGCAATTCGCCCGATTTCGTAGTCGGTTTTGACCAGCCTGGCTTCATCGAGCAGGTCGGAGACGATGGTCTTGCCAGGCATGACTGCCTTCAACGCCAAGCTCAGCGAGGACTCGATTCCGACCTTTTTATCGCCGCCGATCACTCGATTCAATGTGTCGACGAAGGTTTTTCCTGGAGGAGCCGGGTACTCGTAGTACGTATGGTAATCGACGTCGATCAGGATTCGCTGCTCGGCATGACTGACCTCCAGTAGAGGGACGATCAAAACTGGTTTATTTCCGGCAGGAACCACGAGAAAAAAAGGCCTTTCAAAAGGAAAGTAGGCAAAGTTGGTGAGGTAATAGACATTTTCGGTGTGAGCCGCTACATAGATATCCAGCCCCTCTCTGGCCATCAGCGACCTGACTTTGTCCATTCTCAGGTCAAGCTCGTCTTTTGAAGGTGGCGCGGTGACCGATGCTACAGTATTTGCCATGTGTTCCTCCTACAAATTGTGTTGTGTTAAAGCAGGATGCCCCACTGCTACCCTTTTTCCTCCGGCGTCTAATCCAATCCGAGCCGTCTAACAAACCAATAACCTGCCGGTTAAAAAGTGAAAATGGTCGCCTTCCGGACCCATCTACCGGCCGGAAAGTTCGATTCAAATCCACCGTCTATCAAACAGGTCAAACTCAATGCAGGCTTGGCCATTTCCTCGGGTACACCCAGATTTTGCTTTAATTCACATTCAGACTACTTAATGATCAGCGATTAGTCCAATGCCATTATGTGAAATGAAATGTATTCAACTCTTTACTTTTTGACAAGTCCAAAAGTCCTGGATTTTCGACCTGGCTTCAACTAATATTCATGATCACGTCTCACGACGTCACCAAGGTTTACATGCGGATGAACCATGCTCTTGCTCTGGGTCGAAGAGCCAAATCTTACAAACTTGCCCTTTCGAATAATGTGGCCAGAGAATCCGCACATGACTTCCATGAGTACATTGGGTTCAAGAAACATGGGTTCAGTTTTGTCGTAGACCTTGATGAATGAAAGAAGGGAACTGCCGACTCTATCGGTAAAGGAGTGTGTATGGCAGAGGTACAATTTCACCAGGTTGAGAGCGAAGAGGACAAACAGCGGGCGGATGCGCTTATTCGCGAGTACCTGGAATGGTTGAACGAACGTATACAGCGCGATTACGGTATCGAATTCGACGTCGAAGCCATGCTGGCATCCAATTTATCAGAGCCGGACAAGTTTTATCCCCCGGTTGGGCGTTTTTACCTTGCTCGATATGGAGGAGAGATCGCCGGGGTGGGCTGTTTAAAGAAACTTGGAGAGGGCGTGGGAGAAGTTCAACGCATGTATGTTCCGCCGCGTTTCCGAGGGAGAGGCGTCGGGCGGGCAATCGTGAACCGTTTGATAGAAGACGCCCGGTCGATGGGATACAGGCGGCTGAAACTTGGGAGCTTGGGATTCCTTGGAGCAGCCCATTCCCTTTATCGATCCGTTCGGTTCCATCAAATAGACCCATACGTGGACAACAGTATGGAATTATATCAGGATGCTGGAAACCTCGATAAATACTACTCAATTGCGGTCTTCATGGAAATGAATCTCTAATCAAGGTCACAAAACCTATCCTGCTTCGGTCTCAGAACATTGTCTTTGGCATGAAAATGGCATTTTTAACCAAAGAAGAATGAGGGCTTGCTTTTTCACTGCCGCTTCTAATAAGCCGTCATGTCACTACGTTGGTCTGCTTATCTGCCTCGCTTCGTGTCGAGTTGCTCTGAGTGCGCGTGCCAAAACCGAAGCGGCACGGTCCAAATACGTGGGCAAGGGGTGAATCCTGATTCTCGGGTTAAAAGATGGTGAAATTCCTCAGGTTGCATCCTGATATGCTGCGCTGTTTTCTCTTAAGGAGACCACAGCTGCATGACCTCAATGTGGTTGGGAATATCCGCGGTGTGAAGGCCTTGTTCTAACGAAAAGCAACCCGCAAAACCAAAAAATGGAGGTAAAATACCATGGGATCAAAGGTTGAGAAGCCGGGAATGGGGTGGTTGCCGGACTATCCCGATTTCAGGGACTACACTGCGGAGCAGGATGAAGTCTCATCCAGGCTTAAAGCATTGGGACAGAAGGATTCCGTAAAGACCATGCTTCAAAAAGCGGGTGTGGCAAAAAAGGTGAAAGCTGGGGCGGCAAAGTCTGCAAAAGCAAGCCTGCCTGCTTCTGCAGATTTACGGGCGTGGTGCTCACCGATAGAGAACCAGGGTTCGCTTGGCTCGTGCACGGCAAACGCCGGCGTTGGGATAGTAGAGTATTATGAAAGGAGGGCGTTTGGAAAATATATTGATGCATCCAGACTGTTCCTCTACAAGACTACGCGAGACATGCTGCACTGGACAGGAGACACCGGGGCATCTCTTCGTTCAACAATGGGGGCTTTGGCGCTGTTCGGAGTTCCGCCGGAAGAGTATTGGCCGTATGTAGTTGCGGACTTTGAAAAAGAACCACCGGCCTTCTGCTATGCCTTTGCCCAGAACTATCAGGCGATTAGTTACTACCGGCTTGATCCGTCGGGGACTCCCAAAGAGACTTTGCTGAACACGATCAAGACAAATCTTGCAGCATGTCTTCCCTCGATGTTCGGGTTCACAGTCTACAGCTCGTACACGCAGGCGGCAGCAACTGGAAAGATACCATACCCGACCCCAGGGGAGAAGATAGTCGGCGGCCATGCCATTGTTGCGGTTGGTCACAATGACGACCTGCTGATTAGAAATACCGATCCAAATGCTGTAGAAACAAAGGGCGCTTTGCTTATCAGAAACTCGTGGGGGACGGAGTGGGGAAGCAGAGGCTATGGATGGTTACCTTATGACTATATTTTGAAAGGCTTGGCTGTGGATTGGTGGATGCTGCTGAAGAATGAGTGGATCGACACCGGCGCCTTTAAGATGTGAATACGAGGGGAGAGATAAATCTGTGGACATTCGGGTCTTCCCCGCCAAGAGTTGAATAGCAGTGTTGTCACAATAATCGAGAAATGGCGTGGTTTGGAGGACCTGCAAGCACACGCATCGTCACCGCACATGCTTGCATACCAACAAAAGATCAAGGATTTTGTCCACAGAGTCTCACTGAAAATTCTGACGGAGGTCTGACAGTGACCTGAATCAATTCAAACTCCACGTCTATTTCAAGCCCAAGATCGAGTTGAGCACCCATTTCAACCCGCCTTCCCGGAAGTTTTGACTTTCAGTGCCGGCCCCTGTCGTGAGTGAGGTGAAGAGATATAGTTTCTAAGGTCACGTCGCGCTTGTGCTGAATTACGCCGCGCGGAATCATAGTGATGAGGCCCGTAAAGTTCCTATCGGGCGGCACGCAGGCGGCCACAGTGGCCTTGCAAGGCATAACTCCCTTCACAGGAAACCTGTTTTGAGTTATTAGACTGACATGTCAGTTTCTCCAAAGGGTCCGGCATCCTCTTCTGATTTATCCGCTTCTCCTGGAGACATTGGTTGAAGGAAAATCTGAAAATGACTGTGAAGGGGGAACCGACTTTTTGCTCGTAGTGTGGGAAGAACAAGACGAAGCGCATTTAAAGGAAACACCCTAAGCTTCGGCTTTGAAAAAGCGCGTATCTTATGCTATCCTCGCCGAAAATATGTCATTAAGGACTGTGAAAACTCATTTTTCTCTGATTTCCGGATAGCAAATTGCATATGATCTTTTGAGAAAATTGCAAAGTCAGTGAGCCGATTGTTCAAGGAACAGGGAGGTGATTGTGCCCAAAAAGATTTTGCTATTCTCTGTCCTCTTTTCAGTGTGGACTGTGTTGATATACGCAGGCGTGTCGGCGGAGATGCAAAATAAGCCAGCCGAAAAGAGCGTATACTCGTTGGATGAGCTGTATCGGCTGGCACTCAGCCGATCAGAAGAGGTCGGGATTTCCGAGGAGGAATTGCACCTGGCGCGTCAGACTCGCAAGAAGGCGTTTTCCGTCCTGGTGCCGGTGCTTTCCGCTTTTGGCAGCCACACCCGGTACGGACTCAATGACACTTCAATTGATCTCATTACCGCGCCTGACAGTGCAACAGCCTGGGGGCTTCAGTTAAGCCAGAAGTTCACTTTGAACGGAAAAGAACTGATTGCCCTGAGAATTACCGGAGAGACCATTGAAAAAAGCAGCTACGATCTTTCCGCCGTCAAGGAAGAGTTTCTTCTCGGTGTTGCCGCTGCGTATGTCGATGTGCTGAAATCCACCAAGGCCCTTGAAATAGCGGAGGCCAATCTCAACAGGCTATCGACATACCGGGATGCAGTGGCGGTGAAACTGAAGCTGGAAGAAGTCGCCAAAACGGATATGTTCAGGGCTGAAGCGGAGCTCTCCAGGGCAAAGGCGGAGCTGATATCCGCCAAAAACCAACTCAAATATGCCAAAGCCGTCCTCTCACAACTCGGAGGCCTCAAAGGCGACTATGAGATTTCCGATATGGAACCGAACCCCGATCCCACGAAAGGTCGGAACATTTCGGAATTGAAGGAAGTTGCCTACAATCACCGTGCTGAATTGAAGGCACTGAAGAAACAGCAAGACATTGCCGAGGATCAAGTCAGGTACTACCGGAGCGAATATTGGCCGACCGTTTCCCTGGACGGCAGCTATTCCAAAACCAAACCGAATCCAAGCGACGCCTTTATTCTGAACGAGGAAAACCTGTCAGTAGGTCTTACCGTAACCCTGCCGCTGTATGACGGCGGTTTGAAAAAGGCCCAGGTGCATGAAGCCGTCTCAAAGAAACGCCAGGCGGATTTGAGTTATCGATCCGTCAAGAAAAAGATTGAATTGGAAGTGGAGAGCTCTTACCTTTCCGTTATTTCGGCAAGAAGCATGATTAATGCGCTGGCAGATCAGGTCAGGTTTGCCCGTTCCGATTACGATGCGGTTCTAACACAGTTTCAGTACGGATTGGCGAACAGCGTGGACGTCATGGATGCAAACACGCTGCTTGTGACGGCGGAGCGACAGCTCTCCGAGGCGCATTATACGTACCAATTGGCAATTCTGAAACTGAACCGCTCCCAGGGTTTGTTCTTATCCTCATTGGAAAAAGAAGGGGAATTGTAGAAAGCGGGTGCCGGGCGTCAGGTCCCCGCTCGGGAGATACCGGGCGCTCCAGGGTCAAATTTTCAGAGCGATGGTGCAAAAATGAACAAGGATATGAACAGTTCTGAGACTCCGGATCTGAAAAACGGAATGCTTGCGCGCATCTGGGGCCTGTTGCCTTACCTGGCGGTGGTGCTGATGGCGGCGCTGCTTGCATTTCGCGGTGTCACATGCTCGGAGAAGAAAACCAGGCTTGCCGCCGCGAACAACAGAGATGCTGCTTCGGTTCAAGAAGCGGTCAATGTGGTCGCGTTGAAACTGAAACCAACGACAATTCAGGACCGGATTAACCTGCCTGCTGTGGTGGAACCCTGGATCAAACTCAAAATCATGGCAGAAGTCAGGGGGAGAGTGATTCAAAAAAAGGTCCAGGAGGGCGCTTCGGTTCGAAAGGGGGACCTCATTGCCGTCATTGACGAGCGGGATTATGTGAACGCCTACAATTCTGCAAAGGCACTTTATGAGACCGCCCTGGCCTCTTTCGAACGGTACACCGAGCTCCACAAGGCTCAGTTGTCGACCAAATCCCAGCTGGATACGGCGCGTGCAAACATGGAAAACGCCAAGGCGTCCATGGACAATGCCGCACTTTCCCTGGGACGATGTAGAATCCACGCGCCGTTTACCGGAATACTGAACCACGTCTATTTTGAAAAAGACCAGTATGTTAATGCCGGGGATATGATGGCCGAACTGATTCAGATGGACCGGGTAAAAGTCAATGTGGGCATTCCTGAATCCGACGTGGAAGCCGTCAGGAAGCTCTCTTCGTTCGATATTATATTTGATGCCCTGGGCGGCAGGACGGTCAAAGGGACGAAGGTCTACTTATCCAAAACCACCGATTCCGAAGCGCGACTGTACAGCCTGAAACTTGCTGTCGAAAATCCCGGCCATGACATCCTGCCGGACATGTTTGCCCGGGTGAAAATCGTCAAGCATGAGGTCACCGATGGAGTCGCCATACCCTTGTACGCAATCATCACCAATAAAGATACCAGCTACGTGTATGTGGTGGATAACGATAATATGGTGCACCTCAGGCGCGTTGAAACAGGATTGCAGGAATCATGGCAGGTGGAAGTCACCAAGGGACTCTCACTTGGAGAACGAGTCGTGGTAGTCGGACATCGAAGCGTGGGAGACGGGGACACGGTCAACGTCATCAGAACCGTCGACAGTGCTGAGGCGCTGAAGGGATGATCATTTCAGACACAGCCATAAGAAACAGGATGAGCGTTGTCATCCTGGCGTTGATTATCATTATTTTCGGCGCCTACTGCTATTCGGTGCTTCCCCGTGAAAGCTCTCCCGATGTGACAATTCCTTATGTGTTTGTGTCCACCAGTTACCGAGGCGTATCGTCTTCGGATATCGAAACCTCCATCACCGTCAAGATCGAGAAGAAATTGAAGGGTATTGACGGCGTCAAGAAGATAAAATCCGTCAGTTCCGAAGGGTATTCTTTTATCAACATCGAATTCAATACGGGCATTGATATCAATGACGCCCTTCAGAAGGTCAAGGACAAGGTGGATGAAGCCAGGAGCGATCTGCCTTCCGACCTGGAAAACGATCCCTCTGTGTTTGAAGTCAACTTTTCCGAAATGCCTATCGTTACGTACTCCCTCGCCGGCACCTGCGGCGACAAATGCCTGAAAAAGTTGGCGGACGACCTGCAGGACGAAATCGAGTCCGTTCCGGGCGTCCTGGAGGTGGAAGTCAGCGGTGCCCGGGAGCGCGAAATCCAAGTCGTTGTCAATCCGGACAAATTGACCTATTTCCATATTCCCATAACCAAGCTGCAAATGGTGGTGGCCGGTGAGAACCAGAATACTTCCGGCGGATTCATCACCCTCGGAGACGGGCGTTATCAGCTTCGGGTACCCGGCGAATTTCAGTCACCGGAGGAACTCTACCACCTGGTAGTAAGCACCTTCAAAGGCCAGCCTGTCTATCTGAAAGATGTAGCGGAGATTAGGGATACCTTTAAAGACGAAACCAGTCGTGCCAGGCTGGACGGCCGCGATGCTGTCGGCATTTCGGTCAAAAAGCGTGTCGGCGAGAATATCATCAAAATAGCCGATAAAGTAGATGAGATCGTCAAGCGTCAGCAGAAGAAGTGGCCGAGCGGCACAACCATTACCAAGCTTCTTGATCAGGCCAAAGATATCCGGATCATGGTGAATGATCTGGAGAACAACATCCTCTCCGGACTAATTCTTGTGGTACTGGTGCTGTTGTTTGCTCTCGGGTTCAGGAATGCATTCCTGGTAGGGCTGGCGATCCCTTTCTCAATGCTGCTGTCTTTTGTGGTTCTCTATGCCTTGGGGATTACCCTGAACATGGTGGTACTGTTTTCTCTGACTCTTGCATTGGGCATGCTGGTGGACAATGCCATCGTCATCGTTGAAAATATATACAGATACATGGAACAAGGGGTGGGCCGCATTCAATCCGCCATGAAAGCCACAGCCGAGGTGGCGTGGCCGGTGATCGGGTCCACATTGACTACGCTGGCGGCGTTCCTGCCTTTGATTTTTTGGCCGGGGATTATGGGCGATTTCATGAAATATCTGCCCATAACCCTGATCGTGACCCTTTCCTCCAGTCTTTTCGTGGCCCTCGTCATCAATCCGACCCTGTGTGCAATTTTTATGAGAATAAAGGGCGGTTCAGGCTTAACCATCGAAGAGGAGAATCCTGAAACTCCCGAGGCGGGTGAAAAACCGGTGGCGATCAGGGGGTGGATTCTGACCTTTTACAGCCGCCTGCTCTCCGGCGCCCTGAGACATCGTGTGGCGGTACTTCTGATATCTTTTCTGCTTGTCGGCCTCATGGCGCAGACCTGGCTGATTAACGTCGGGCTGGAACGCCCCGTAACATTTATGCCCAATATCGATCCGGATGTGGCGTATGTGAATATCGACGTGCCGGAAGGGGCGGACCTTGGGTATTCCGATCGTATCGCAAAGAAACTGGAAATGGCGATTGCCGGCGCCGGCGATGAATCCGCCGTGACATCCGCCGAGGAGTACGAAGCTGCCTACAAACCAAAAGAACATCAGACTGCCGGAGACCGGACATACCTGGGGCCAAGCGACCTGGGGAATATCGAGCACGTTTACGCAAAAACCGTTGCGGGCGCGGGTGCAACGGACATTTTCAGCTCCACTTCATCCAATCATTTAAGTATGCAGTTTATTGACCTGGCGGACCGCAGGCGGCCGACCACCGACACCATTGACGAGATCCGAGAACGAATCAAGCTGATTCCAGGCGCCGAGATCAGGGTGGAGCAGGAACAGCAAGGCCCGCCCACCGGAGCTCCCATTAATATCGAAATATCCGGTGAAAACTTCTCGGTGCTGAATAACCTCGCCAAGGCGACAGAGAAGATCATCAGCAAGATACCTCATGTGAAGGATGTCCAGAATGATTTTCACGAGGCCATTCCTGCCATCCGGGTTCGGATAGATCGCCAGAAAGCGGCGCTGTTCGGGCTTTCCACGAACAGCATAGGATTTGCCCTGAAGACTGCCTATAACGGGCTCGACGTGTCCACCTATTATGAGGAGGACAAGGATTATGACATCACCGTTACGCTTTCCGAAAAGGACCGGAGAAAAACGGATGTGCTCCATCGGTTGATGATCCCCACCCCTTCCGGTCAGATGGTGCCGTTGACCACCATCGCGGACATTGGCTACACCGGGATTATCGGTGATATCATCCGCATTGACCAGAAACGGGTTGTAACCGTCAAAGCCAATGTGGATGAAACAAAAGTGCCCGGCGCAGTAGCCAGAATGCAGGCGGAGAAGATGTTGACTTCCCTGCGGTTGCCGCCGGGATATCAAATGAAATTCACCGGAGAATTCGAATCCCAGCAGGAATCAGAGAAGTTCCTGTCCAAGGCGTTTGTCATCGCCTTGTTCCTTATTTTCTTTATTCTGGTGACACTGTTTAATTCCGTTTCCCAGCCGCTTATCATTCTCACTTCCGTGATTCTCTCGCTGGGGGGGGTTTTTCTGGGACTGACGGTCATCAATCAGCCGTTTGGTGTTATCATGACCGGCGTGGGAGTTATTTCTCTTGCAGGCGTCGTGGTGAACAACGCCATCGTGCTCATCGATTATACAAATAAACTGGCTGGGCGGGGAATGAATTTGCGCGACGCCATCATCGCCGCGGGCGCCACCCGCCTCAGGCCCGTATTGCTGACAGCCATCACCACTGTTCTGGGTCTGATTCCAATGGTCACCGGTGTTTCCTTCGACTTCAAGAAGATGGCAATAGCATGGGTGAGTGCGTCGACCCAATGGTGGCAGTCCATGGCTTCGGTGGTGATCTTCGGGCTATTGATCGCCACTTTCCTGACCCTGATCGTCGTGCCGACGCTTTATTCCCTGGTGGAATCCCTGCGCCTCGGTTCAAGCAGCGCCGTTCGTTGGGTTCGCCGGCTGTACTGGAAGCCCTTTCACGTTCATAAACAGCGGTGAGTTTTCCACGAGAAGGCAGGCGCCTCGAAAACGCGCCCGGCGTATCACGGAGAGGTAAGCGAATGACAGTTTTCTCTCACAAAACAACCAGACGTTTTTGCATCCTATTATTCTTCTTGTTACCGGTTTTGACGGCGGAGGCGTCAATTGCCCGGCCTCCTGACAAAACCGATGAACCTGAAAGAATAGTCCTGAACTTGACCAGACACCCGTCCACGAGCCAGGCCGTTACCTGGCGCACCGCAACCACCGTTTCCAATCCGCAGGCACAGATCGCACCGGCCGTTGAGTCTGCGAACCTTGGCAATAACTGTCTCACGGCAAAAGCATCTACGGAAACGGTAAGACTGGATTATGAGACAACGGTCTATTATCATTCGGTTGTTTTCAAATCGTTAAAGCCGAAAACGATTTACGCCTATCGCGTAGGCGACGGGCACCATTGGAGTGAATGGAATCAGTTCAAAACCGCCGGCGATAGGCGTGGCCCGTTCGAATTCGTATACTTCGGAGATATCCAGAATAATATTCTGTCGCTGTGTGCACGGGTATTTCGGACGGCGTATGAGAAAGCGCCGGATGCCCGCTTCTGGCTTTTTGTCGGAGACCTTGTGAACAACGGCGATAGAGATAAGGAATGGTCCGAATTGTTTTCCGCTTTTGGCTGGATTTCACGAGTAACGCCGATCATTCTGCTGCCCGGAAACCATGAATACCCTGACAGGAGATTCGTGGACGAACAGGGTCTGAAAATAGACCGGCTATGGCGTCCACAATTCACCCTGCCGGAAAACGGACCCGTCGGCTTGAAAGAAACCGCATACTATATCGATTATCAAGGCGTGCGGATCGTGATGCTGAACGGAAATGAGAAACTCGATGAACAGGCCAAATGGCTCAAATCCGTTTTGTCTGAAAATTCTCAGCCATGGACCATCGCAGCGATTCACCAGCCTTTGTATTCAGGGGCAAGGAATCGGGACAACTTTTACTCCCAGAAGCTGTTCTGTCCTGTCTTTGATCAATATTCGGTAGACCTGGTATTACAGGGTCATGACCATATCTACTCGCGAACGTGCAGGCTTCGAAACGGCCGCAGGGCGGCTGATGGCGAAAAAGGGACGGTTTATGTTGTCTCGGTCAGCGGCTCAAAGTCGTATGGAATCGATAACAGGTATGGAAATCTCATGGTGAAAGCGGAAACGGGCAGGCAACTGTTCCAGGTGATCCGAGTGGATGGGCATCGACTGCGTTACGAGTCTTTCAATGCACTCGGAGAATTATGCGATTCGTTCGAACTCAAGAAATAGGTCAGGCACGTCCAGTCGGCGCATGGGCACCAACTACGATAAGATCCCTGAAAGCGATACTGCAGTGTATATGAGCAGTATAGATAAGGACGTATTTATTATTTTTCTGAACAGATTATTTTCCAATTTCCTCTTTATGACCGCTCCAAACAAGGCCCATGTCGACGTGGCGACAAATGCAGTGAGAGCGAAGCTGGCGGCAGATAAGGAAAGATAGCCCGGACGGCGCGAAATCGGCGCCAGAAACGTCGAATACACCGTCAACCCATACACTGCCACCTTGGGATTGAACAATTGCAGAATAAAGCCCTTGGTGAATGCCTTCGCTGCCGCATTGGATTCTGATACCGAATAATCAGAATGCAGGATTCCGATCGCAAGCCATACGATGTAGGCCGCGCCGACCCATCGCAAATATCGTTCCACAACGGGCATCGTGGTCAGGAGGGCACTCGAAAGGTATGCACAGGCAATCATGACTAAGAAGAAACCGGACGCAATGCCGACCAGGTAGTCAAAAGTCCCCCTATAGCCGTACATTACTCCCATTGAAGCGCTGGAAATGTTGTTCGGGCCAGGTGTGAAGGTTGTCACCATCACGAATGAAATTAGCGGGATCATCTCAATATTCATGGAAATACCTCTTGATAAAAGGTGCGGCTCATTGTACTGTTTAACATCCTGGTGAGCGTTATAGTAACTACTGTTTAATATATTGTCAAAGTGTTTGTTATATGGAACAGCCGATTGATGCGATTGCTGGCAACCTCTCTAGTATCCGAGAAGGACGAAACTTGAGCCTTGACCAGTTGTCTGAACTCACGGGTGTCAGCAAGAGCATGTTGCGACAGATTGAAACCGGAAAATCGAGCCCAACTATTGCGACGATCTGGAAGATTGCCAACGGACTGCGGGTCTCCTTTACTGCTTTGCTCAGAAAACCAGCAGTCCAGGCCGAGGTGAAATCGTTTCGTGGGGAGAAGCCTCTAACCGCAGAATCTGAACATTACCGCCTTTTTCCGTTATTACCATTTGAGCCCCGGCAGTCATTTGAAATGTATTACGTTGAGATTGATCCGGGCACAGTTTTCTCCGGCGAACCTCACAAAGGTAATGTGTATGAATATGTATTTGTTATTAACGGAAAGCTTCAGATATCAGTAGATGGCAAGGATTTCACGATTAATCAAAGTGAGTTCCTGCAATTTCAGGCAAATTACCCTCATCAGTATAAGTGCATTGGCAAGAAAATGGCTTCGGCAATCATGCAAATCAGCTATCTCTTATAAGAGTGATAGCGTACTCTTCAAAAGCGCTCGGCGGACCAGTGTCTTTACGATTTCCATCTTGTAGGCGTTTCGGCTCAGGGGTTTCGCGTGGATGACCGCCGCCTCGGCCGCCTCAGCCACTGTCGTTTTGTCCAATGGTTTTCCTTGAATCGCCTCTTCGGCTTCCCTCGCCCGATAGGGTGTGGGAGCGACCGCCCCCAAGACAATCCTGGCCTCTTTGCAAAGCCCGTCCCCCATTCGCGCAGCGGTCGCCACGCTGACGACGGCAAAGTCAACGGCAGCCTTGACTCTGAATTTAATGAAGGACTGGGAACCATCCTCAGGAGGACGAGGAACTTCAATCGAACAGATCATCTCATCGGGATTAAGCACATATCCCAGGGTCTTGTAGAAATCCATGACGGGAATCACACGCTCGTCATATTCGCCGACCACTCTGATCTCAGCATCCATGGCGGCAAGTGCGACAGCCATATCCGACGGACAGACGGCAAAGCATTTTTTTCCGTCGAATATAGCATGATACCGGTTATCCCCTTTAACCGCAAAGCAGGGGCCTTTTCCCTTGCGATGGCATTTGATTCTTCCTCCCATCAGATGGGGATACCGGTAATACCAGCAGCGGGTGTCCTGACAGAGATTTCCGCCGATGGTTCCCATGTTTCGAATTTCCGGACTTGCAACGGATTCAGCCGCCTCTGCCAGAACGCCGTATCTTCCTCTTATAATGGGAGAGCGGACAATATCCGCCAGTCTCGTCAGAGCGCCGATCTTCAGTCCGTTCTCATCCTCTTGAACGGCCGCCATATCAGGAATGCCTTTGATATTGATCAATGCCTCGGGGTAGTCCGGGAGGATATCGGCTTTCAATGTGCCCAGCAGATCCGTGCCCCCCGCTATAAGGACTGCTTTGCCATTGAATTCTTTCAGGAGAGAAAGGGCCTCGTCCATGGAATCCACATTGAAGTGCTTGAAGTCTCTCATTTCTTCTCCTGTCCGGGACTTCTGCTTGGTACCTTGTCGAGAGCATTCAGAATCCTGTCCGGCGTCAAAGGATACTCGTTAAACCATTTTCCCACTGCATTGCAGACCGCCATGCGCACAGCCCCCGGGCCCGGAGCCGTGGAGATTTCTCCGAAACCGATGGCGCCGTAACTGATTGTATCAAAGGAAGTTTCAAGCAGACACTTCTGAAAACGGGGGAGTTCCGGAAAGGTACGCCACTTGTAGTCCAGCATATTCATGTTCATGATGCGGCCGGTCACAGGGTCGAGGATCGACTCTTCGAAGATTGCTGAATCAGTTCCCGCGGAGCCGAGAGCGCCGTACAGCTGGCCCTCAATCGAATGGGGGTCAATGATGCGGCCCACGTCGCTTGCCCCGAGCATCCGGGTCAACTCGATCTTTCCGGTCTCCGTATCCACTTCCACCTCCACGAACAGGGCCAGAAAGTTGGGCACGGAAAAATCCCACACGAATCGTCCGACCCCCATGCAGGTCTGCATAATCCCCAAGGCCCTGCTCCACGACAGGGAGACGTCGGACCGCCCTTTGACGAATATCTGTCCATCCCGCGTTTCGAGATCCTCCGGCAAAGCTTTCAATTTAGGCGCAGCCAGTTTGAATAATTTCTGCTTCGCGTCTTCGGCCGCCTTGATTACAGCCGATCCGACTGCATAGGTTCCCCTGGATCCGACCAGACCGAACTCGTAGGGGTTCACAAGGGTATCCGCAGGCGTGATATGGACCCGCTCCAGGGGTAGCTGAAGTGTCTCTGCAACCATCTTGCATAGGCTGCTCCTCTGGCCCATGCCGGACTCACCGACGAGCACATGGACCACCGCCGTGAAATCCGGGTTCAGCCTGACATAGGCCTCGGATTCATCCTCCCCCACATCGGCATTTCCGTGAATGCCTACGCCGACACCCGTGCGTTTTGGCCCGTTCACGGCGGTCGGTTTCAGCCATCCCTTCCACTTCTCCTTCCATCCGAACGCCTCGGCTCCTTTGTCCATGGCTGCTGAGTAGTCCTTGCCTCGGCAGACCCAGCGCTCTCCATCCCGCCAGATATAGTCGTCGCCGGGTTTGACAAAGTTCTTTTTGAAAAACTGAACCGGGTCCAGGTTCGCCTTGCTCATCAGCTCATGTAGAATGGGAGCGAATGACGACTCCAGTTCCTGGCCCCCGAATCCCCGTATAACCCCCGAGGCACATCGATTGGTAGTGACAAGGCATGTCTTCAAATCCCAGTTTTTGCATCGAAGCATGAGCTGGGCTTCACCACAACCCACGGCCACCTGTGCCTGGCTCATATCCGAATAGGCACCTGTGTCAATAAACCATTGGGCGGATACCGCAGTCACGGTGCCATCCCGTTTCATGCCGATTTTTCCCCGGAACCGGGACCCGAGGCGGAGGACAAAGGCCCCGAAATGTTCCTCTTTGCTGTAAGTAACCTTCACCGGCCTTCCGGTTGCCCTGGCCAGCGCCGCCGCATAGAACAGCGGCTGAGGGGCGTAGTTTTTTGAACCGAAGCTGCCGCCGCAGTGGGTGTTGATCGCCCGGATGTCGGGATGTCCCATCTTGGACATCATGATAAACCGGTGCCAGGATGCACTCTGGGTCCCGGACCAGACCGTCAGTCTCTCTTCATCCTCCCATTTGGCGATCACACCGGGTGGTTCTATGGGCAAAGGGTTGGCGATATTTTCATATTTTACGGTCCCTTCGCTCACAAAATCAGCGGACCGGAGACCCTCTTCCACATCACCCATCACAACCTTATCGAGGGTCCTCGGTCCGAACGCGGGAAAGGGAGACACGATGTTGCCGGGGAACTCATCCCACAGCCGGGGAGCATCCGGCTTCATGGCCCCCTCAACATCATAAACCGCCGGCAGTTTTTCATAGGTTACGTCGATGAGTTCCAATGCTTCCAGAGCGATCTCTTCGCTCTCCGCCGCCACAAGGGCGACCGCGTCCCCCACATGACGCAATCGCCGGTTGAGCACTCCCATATGCCTCGGCATGCCGGTCTGCCATCCCGGCACGTCCCGGTAGGTCAAGACGGCCCGGACTCCCGGCAGGGCCTCTGCCTTTCCGGTCCGGATATCCGTAATATCGGCATGGGGATGCGGGCACCTCAGGACCTTACCGTAAAGCATGCCGGGCAGGATTACATCATCGATGTACGTTGCCTTGCCCGTCACGATATCCAGAGCATCTCGCCGCGGCGTTGGTTTGCCGATATATCGGTAATCTGGCGCCATAGTGCTAGTCCCCCTTTTCCGCCGCGTCCAGGACTGCATCCACCACATGGTAATGGCTGATGCATCGGCAATAGTGCCCTGAAAGAGCCTCCTTTACGGCGTGTTCATCCGGAGAGGGGTCTTTCTCCAACAATGATTTGGAGGCCAGGATGATTCCGGGAGTACAGAAACCGCATTGAAAGGCCGTGTGGTCGACAAAGGCCTGTTGGAGAGTATCCAATTTTCCTGTCTTTGGGTCCTGAAGCCCTTCGATGGTGGTAATGTGCCTGCCGTTACATTCCACGGTCAGGGTCATACACGACAAGATGGGCTCTCCATCCATCAGCACCGTACATGAACCGCAGGCCCCCTGGTCGCACCCCACCTTCGTACCGGTCAGGCCAAGAATTTTCCTGAGCGTGTGGGCCAGTGTATGGGAGCGGCAGACCTGGTGGGGCCTGTCCCCCACTTCCAGTTCACGCGGAACCCCATTCACGGTAATGATCACCTGTTCTTTCTCCTTTTTATAGTCATTCTTCAGCATGATATTCTTCTCCCCAGGTTTGGCTTAAAAGTACTGAGTCCATAGGTTATGGTGGGAAGTAGACCACCATATAAGAGAATGTATCGCAAAAGCTCAACAAAGTCATTCGGATTGACAGGGAAGTGGTTTGCCGATACATTTGCGGCCTTCGAAGATCCAAACGCCGTGACGCTTGTGGCAAGAGAGAGTGTATAGTTGCCCGCGGCAGGATAAGTGGTGTATCATCTCACACAGGTTGCAGCCCCGCCTATGAAAAATGGAGGCATCAGCTATTACTACGGCGGTTCTGTCTATTTCGCCGGCCTGCCCATATGCGCCTGGAAAGCGGAACCGCTCGGAAAAAGGTGAGTTCGTGCCCTTCCACGAATAGAATTTGGGCACGAGAGGGTTTTCAATCCAGAAATGAGATATTTTTTTCAGGACCAAGGAAATCAATGGATTACACGGAGATGTACTTTAGCACGCCGCACAAGTGATCCCGCACATTGACGATGAGATTGTGAAAAATAGCCATTTATGGATGGAAACGGGTTAACAGTGGATGCAGCAAAGGATATAAGTCAATGAAAACGTTGAAAAATACCATCGAGATATTGCAGCTCTTGGATAAATCCAATTGCCGGGAATGCGGTTCAGCCACGTGCCTGGTTTTCGCCCTTGCGGTCCTTAAGGGCGAAAAGTGTCTGAGGGACTGCCCACGGATAGATCCGGACATCGCCAAACAGTATAATGCCGACAGAAGGCCGCAACCCGGCGGCGTATCCCCGGAACCTGAAGACGAGGCCATGGCCTTGCTTCAAAAGCAGATCAGAGGCATTGATTTATCTGCGGCGGCTGATCGTGCCGGAGGCCGGTATGCCAAAGGGAAATTGACCATCAAGGTCCTAGGAAAAGATTTCAGCGTTGGCTCCGAGGGCCGATTATCTTCCGATATCCATATCAACCCGTGGGTGGCAAGACCTGTGCTCAATTATATACTGAAGGGACGGGGTCTTGCCCCCACAGGTAGATGGGTCCCTTTCCGGGAGCTTAAGGGCGGAAAAGAATGGGACAACTTTTTCGTCAAGCGCTGCGAAGAGCCTTTAAAGAGACTCGCGGACGCCTACACCGAATTTTTTGAGGACCTGGTCCATATTTTCAACGGAAGGCAGGTTCAAAACCACTACCAATCGGATATTTCACTCGTATTGTACCCCCTGCCAAAGGTCCCCCTAATGGTTTGTTACTGGAAACCGGAAGATGGACTGCCATCAACCCTGAATCTGTTTTTCGATGCGAACGCCGAAGATAATCTCCCAATCGAATCCATATACGGCATCTGTGCCGGCCTTGCGGTGATGTTCGAAAAACTTGCGCTGCGCCATGAGCTTGATGGGACGACGGCAAGTGCCAGGAATTGAGTATCTTCCTGGCGCTCTCATCATTGTAAATTGAAACAACACTATAAAACAGCTTTGAAGATGGAATTGGACGACATCGATCAGGATTGTTATATTTCAGGGATTTTCTCGGTGTGAAAAAGAGAAGCGCTGCGGGGTGTTCGGGGTCTGGACCCTGTTCCTTCAAGAATACCATGCTTTCTTATTGAAAATACATTCCCCAACCTATTCAGATCGGCGGAAAATTGCGCGATAATAAAATATTATGTCTCTTTCAACACCGCCCTGCAGTCTTGCTTTTTCTTACCAGCTGCGCAACGACACCGAAAGCAAAAAATGGGACCGGTTGGCGTGACCGAAGTCGTTAAAAATGGGTAAAGATGCCGTGAAACACAATAAGATCCCGGAGAATCGGAACTGCAGCGCCATCGAGCCTGAGAGATTCCGGGGTAACAGAGGACCCTTCGGTCGGCCCCGCGAGCGGTGTCAAGGATCCTGGAGGTGACCATGAAATACGATCGCGTGATCCGTTGGCTCCACGCCGGAATCGCTCTCGGCGTGATTGTCCAGCTCTCTACCAGTCAGGTGATGGAAGTGCCCGAACCGGGTCAGAACCTTACCGGAACGCTCCACTCCCTTTTCCTGGTGCATCGCTGGTCGGGCATAAGCATCTTCGGTATGGTCATCCTCCACTGGCTATGGGAACTCGGAGGCCACATCACAGGAGGATGGGGGCACCTCTTCCCCTGGTTTTCCAAAACACGATTCGAAGCGCTGACTGCCGACGTGAAACAAGTGCCGCTGTGGTTGCGGGGGGAGTTTCCTGATCAACGAACTCGGACCGTTCCTCTCGCGGGCGCCGTTCATGGATTGGGATTGCTGGCAGTTTCCGCCATGGTGGCGACCGGGGCAACTCTCTTTTTCGGTATGGCGGCAGACGGCTCCATGTCCTCTGCCGTGAAAATGGTGGAGGATATCCACTCGTTCATGGCCAATTTCATCTGGGTCTACTTTGTGGGCCACGTCGCGATGGCCCTGTTCCACCAGATCAAGGGCGTCCCCCTCATCACGGACATGTTTAACCTGAAGGCCGAATGAGGGAGGAAAAGAGGGATTGGGTCAGGCCAAAGGAACTTCCCGGCAGTTCTCCTTTCTCCGAATGAACGGCCGGTTTCTGATTACTGCCGTTTTGATTCTGGCAGTTTTATACTATACCAGCCTTTACAGCTTTTTGCTGTTCCACGTCCTGGTCGAAATTTTCAGCGTTATCGTAGCCTTCTCCATCTTCATGTTCGCCTGGAACACCCGGGACAAAATCCACAACAGCAGCCTGATCCTGCTGGGCGCCGCGTACCTGACCATCGGCGCCGTTGACCTGCTTCACACACTCAGTTACAAAGGGATGGGGGTTTTTGAGAATTTCGGCGCCAATACCGCGACGCAACTGTGGATAGCCGCCCGCTATGTCGAAAGCATCTCACTTGCTGCGGTACCGTTTTTCGCCACTCGCAAACTCTCCATGCCACGGGCAACTGCTGTCTATGTGGCGCTGTTCGCCCTGGTGATCGCCACCGTATTCATCTGGCCCGTATTTCCAACCTGCTATGTGGAAGGAGCAGGCCTGACCCCTTTCAAGAAGGTCAGCGAGTATATCATCGCCGCCATTCTTCTGGTCGCATTGGTCGGCCTGACCCGCCAGAAGAGATTCTTCGACGAGTTCGTCTTCCGTATGCTGGTTGGTTCGATTCTGCTCACCATTGCCTCGGAATTGATGTTCACCTTCTATATCAGCGTTTACGGAATATCCAATATCGTAGGGCATTACTTAAAGCTGGCGTCGTTCTGGTTGATCTATAAAGCGATCATCGAAACGGGCCTGCAGCGGCCCTATACGTTGTTGTTCAGAGAGCTGACTAAGAGCGAAGAACGCTACCGTGACCTTGTGGATACGCTGCCCACCGGTGTTTGCAGAATCAATCCCGAGTCCCGCATCACCTACATCAATCCAGCGGGGCGGAAGATGATCGGGTATGAAGAGGAAGATATCCGTCGGGGGATCGATCTGAGCATGATCGTGAGTGCCAGCGACCGCGAAAAAAAGCAAAGGCGATTTGACGAACTGTTCCAAGGCCGTTTCATCGGGAGCACCAGCTACCAGCTTCTGCGCAAGGATGGGGCTAAAACGGATGTCATTGTCAATTCTACCCCTATTTACCGCAACGGCCAGCTCACGGCAATCCAGACAACTCTGACTGATGTCACCGAACTCAATCAACTTCAACGCCGTCTCGATCAAGCCGAAAAAATGGAAGCCATCGCTCTTTTGGCCGGAGGCATGGCGCACCAGATCAATAACCTATTGATGGGAGTCGTCGGCCGTATAGAGCTGATCAGCCTCGATGCAACCAAGCACGGGATGAAGAAATCGGATTTTGCCAATGTGCTTGACGGCTGCGAACGCATCGCAGATCTGATCACGCAATTACTGGCCTACTCTCGAGGAGGGCGCTACCAGTCCGAACCCATCGACGTGGCTGACTTCATCCGGAAAGCCCTGCCTGCATTCGAGAAGCAACTCGACCCCAGAATAGGCATCACCAATGATGCCGCCCCCGGTCTGCCCGTCATATCAGCCGACCTCACGCAACTGGAGATGGTGGTCTCGGCCATTGTCAACAACGCAGCCGAGGCCATTGATGACAACGGCCGAATCGAGATCGATGTGCAAGCAAGAAATATGGACCAGGATAGATCCCGGCAGCGGCCAGGTATGAAGCCGGGGCAATACGTACGCCTCAGGGTCCGGGATACCGGCAAAGGCATGGACGCGGCAACCCTGCAGCACATTTTCGAGCCTTTCTATACCAGCAAATTTCCGGGACGGGGCCTGGGCATGGCCGCGGTATACGGCATTGTAAAAAATCACGGCGGTTGGATCGGTGTTGACTCCGAGCCGGGCCGGGGAACAACGGTGCGGATCTATTGGCCGGTGAACGAAGGCCGGTGAAGGCTGAAAAACTCTAGAGAGGGTGAAGACGTAAGGAGCATCTAAGTAGTCATGCCGGAAATCTACGCGATACTCATACTGTTCGGTGTCGGTACGATTGCAGGATTCATGAACGTGACCGCGGGGGGAGGATCCACTTTGACCCTGCCCACCTTGATCTTTCTGGGGCTGGACGCTGCCCTGGCAAACGGCACCAACCGTGTAGCCATTATCATTCAAAATATGGCGGCGGTCTACTCATTCAAGAGAGAGAAATATCAGCAGTTCCATCTCAGCCTGAAGCTTTCCCTGCTCACCCTGCCCGGCGGGATAGCCGGGGCCCTTATCGCCGTTAAGATAAGCAACACCCTGTTTCAGAAAATTCTGGGAATCGTCATGATCGGGATCATCGTTTCAATGATCATTCCCCGATCAAAGATCTCCTTCGATAACACAAAAGACAAGAAGATCGGGTGGGCGGTCGCTCTCTCCATGATATTCATAGGTTTCTACGGGGGTTTTATTCAGGTCGGCGTGGGATTCCTGCTCATGGCCGCCTTGAACTACCTCCTGAAATTCGATCTGGTGCACGTCAACATGCACAAGGTATTCATCGTTCTCGTCTATACCGCCCCTGCCCTCCTGATCTTCATCATATCCGGAGATGTCAAATGGACTCTGGGTCTCAGCCTGGCAGCGGGCAACGCGCTCGGCGGCTGGTGGGCTGCCAAGGCCTCAGTTAAAAAGGGAGACAGACTGATCAAAACCGTCCTGATCGTCGCTATTCTCGTCATGTCGCTCAAGTTGTTGGGTGTGTTCTAAGGGGTCTCGTCTGGTTTTGGCAGAAGACCATCGCCATGGCACGACAGGACTGTTTCCGGCTGTGTCCCCATATGATGCCTAACTCGAATATACTGCCAGCCGGTCGAACTGATAATCGTGCGGCGGGCTCTTGCCCCCGGTGAATGTTTATGCTAATGATATTAATCAATAACAGAGTTCACCCTTCAGGGGCCTTCATCTCATACATCCATGCCGGACCGGGCAGCTTTCTCCGGAGAGGAATTCGCTGCCGACTTGACGGGAGATTCTCAATGCTGCCATTGGACATAAGATAATCCCGATGAACATCAGAGAAAAATTCTGGAGGAAATGATCATGCGAAACACAATCTTGCGATCCATCATGATGGAACTACTGGTAGCATCAATAATTCTGGGGGTGACATCGTTCACTTTTGCGCAATCGAAAACCACCTCCCAAGAAACCGGCATGCGGACTTCAGATCAAAAGGGAGCCTCGTTATACGATACCTATTGTTCATTCTGTCATGGCAAACATGGGCAAGGCTATCTCGCCGACAAGGCCCCGGCCCTTGGCAATCAGAATTTTCTCAAGAGCGCCGACAATGCATACATCACCCACGCCATTATTCAAGGTCGACCGGGGACTTCCATGTCTGCCTGGGGAAAAGCCTACGGCGGCGCTCTGACGAATAAGGACGTACAGGCTATTGTTTCCTACATCCGCAGGTGGCAGAGAGAAAAGTCGGTGGATTTAAGCAGTATCAAGATATCCGGGAACGCGGAGAACGGCGCTGGGATTTACCGGAAACACTGCGCCGTCTGCCACGGTACAAAAGGAAGCAAAGGCACGGCCATCGAACTCGATAATTCGGTATTTCAACAAACTGCAAGCGATGGATTTATTCAATATGCCGTCCTCCACGGGCGTCCGGGAACGCCCATGCCCTCTTTTAAAACCCGTCTGACGGGTAAGGAAATAAGCGATGTCATCGCGTATATCCGAACTCTGAAAGGCGAAAGTGCCCCCAAAACGGCCATGGGCAATACAGAAAACGTCCTGGCTGCAAAAGCGCCTGTGGGCGTGCTCAACCCCGGAAAAGAGCCGGCAGTCTTTTCGCTCTCGAAGAAACAGTTTGTGTCAGTAGATGAGGTTTACAAAGCCTATGCAGCCGGAAAATCCTTTATCATCCTTGATGCCCGGCCCCATAGCGACTATCTCAAGGACCATATTACCGGCGCCGTATCGATTCCTTTCTATGATGTAAAAAAGGAACTCTCAAGATTGCCAAAGACGCTGTGGATCATCACCTATTGCGCCTGCCCCCATGCAATGGCGGCAGAGGCTGCCGCTGTGTTAAAGGCGGCCGGCTATCACAAGGTGGGGATTCTGAATGAAGGGTTTTTCAACTGGAAGGGCAAAGGATATCCGACAGAAAGCGGCGGTGGGAGCTAGCTTGTGCCCATCCACAAATAGAATTTTGGCACTGGCGAGTTTCCAATCCAGAAATGAGATATTTTTTGCAAGATCAAGAAAATAAGGGATTACGCGGAGACGTACTTTAGTACGTCGCACAAGTTATCCCGCAGATTGACGCCGAGATTGTGAAAAATAGCCATTTATGGATGGAAACTAGGTTGGAATCGCCGTAATGCGAGCGCGAGCAGTCAGGCACGTCCGGGCTGCTTCTCAATCAACGATGAAAGGAAGATAATAGAATGAGCAGACGAATACTGCGAACAAAGCTGTGCGACATGCTGGGGATCGAGTACCCGATCATCAGCGCCGGGATGGGTCCCACACTGATCGGAGAAAATACCGGCGCACCCGTCAACCTGGTAGTCGCCGTTTCGGAGGCGGGGGGAATGGGTGTGCTTGGCGGGAGTGGATTCACCGTCGATGAACTCCATGAGGCCATTCGGGAAATCAAGAGCCGGACGGACCGCCCATACGGGGTTGACCTTCTCCTGCCCAAGAACCTGGACATGAGCCGGCGGGGGCTGGGGATGGCCGGCGTCGACCAACTGCCTCTCGATGAAGTCTTGAAGACCTTGCCTGAACCGCACCGCAAATGGGTTGCCGGGATCAAAGAGGAGATGGGACTTCCTGATACGGATGTGATGGTGAGAATGAATACCACTACCATGCGGCCTCAGGAGGCGATTCGGGTCTGCATCGAGGAGAAGGTACCCCTGTTTTGTGCGGGCCTGGGCAATCCGGGCTTCATGGTGGAGGAGGCCCATGCCAACGGCATGAAAGTCCTGGGCATCACCGGGAACGCAAAAAACGCACGGCGTATGGCGGAATCCGGCATCGATCTGCTTGTGGCCCAAGGGCACGAGGCAGGAGGCCACACCGGCCGCATCGGGACCATGGCACTCCTTCCAGCCGCTATTGACGCGGCAGTGCCCGTGCCGGTTCTTGCTGCCGGCGGCATTGGGGACGGCCGCGGTGTGGCCGCAGCGCTCGCTATGGGCTGTGTCGGCGTTTGGGTAGGTACGCGCTTTCTCACCACCGACGAAGGGGGGGCCCTCCCGGTCAACAAACGGCGGATCATCGAATCCACCGACGAAGGCACCCGTGTCAGCACCGCTTACACCGGCAAGACCCTCCGGGCCAGCTATAACAAGTTTCATGATCTGTGGAACGATTCCGGGCTGGAACCGCTCCCGTTCCCGACCCAGGTTATGATTTCCTCCGCCCTTCTGGCTGCCTTTGTCAAGGCCGGAAAGGACGATTATGTGGGCGGACTGGCAGGCCAGATTTCGGGAATCATCAAGGAGATCAAGCCCGCCCGTCAGGTCCTGGAGGAGCTGGTGGAGGAGACCGTGGAAATTCTCACACGAAGACTCCCCGAGGCCGTCATCGCCAAGTGACTCATGGAGGGGACAATGTTCGTAGAACCAGAGGAAATCAGAAAGCTGCGAAAGAAGTATTACCTGCCGATGAAAAGGAGCGGAATTAAGACATTTCAGGACATGGAGCGAATCGAGGCGGAAGCTCTTGAAAGCGGCGCCCTTTCCCAAAAGCACAAAGAACTTATTGCCCTGGGAATCAGCATAGAGAAGGCATGCTACGGCTGAATTGAATATCATGTCAGCAGTGCTGCTGACCTGGGAGCAAGTCGTCAGGAAATACTGGAAGCTGCCGCCGTCGCCGCGGCATTGTGCGGTTCTGTTGCAGACTGGCCTGTGAGATATGTTTTCAAGGTCCTGGAAGATAGAGAAAGCGCAGAAAGAGGCAGGTAAATAGGTCGACAAGAGAGTCTCCTCCCGCAGAACAGAAGGCATCAGGTTAAAGGGTACTTTCTCGCGAATATACCCCGTTCTTTTGAATTGACTGCAAAAAAACCCTTCAGGCAGTCCTGCTACCTGCGGTAATCATAAACGCCCCTTCCGCTCTTCCTGCCCAGACGGCCGGACTTTACCAACTTTACCAGCAGAGGGGCCGGACGGTACTTTTCCCCCAGTTCTCTGTGAAAAGTCTGCATGCACGCCAGGAGGATGTCCAGACCGAATGCATCCGCGGCGGCCAGAGGGCCGAGAGGAAAGGCAAGCCCCTTGACGCAGGCCTTGTCGATCTCTTCGGCGCCGGTCAGACCCTCTCCCAGGGCGAAAAAGGCCTCGTTGACCAGGGGCAGATAGAGCCTGTTGATGACAAAGCCAGGCGAATCCGAGACAGTCACTGTTTCTTTTCCGCACTTCCGAAGAAAATCCACAACGGTTTTATGGGTTTCGTCTGAAGTCTCTGTCCCCCTGACGACCTCCACGAGCGGCGTCAGGGCCGCCGGAATCAGGAAGTGCATGCCGATACACCGTTCCGGTCGATTTGTGGCCGCAGCGATTTCGGTGATCCAAAGGGTAGAGGTATTACTTGCGAGAATGGCTTCCGCCGGGCCGACTTCGTCCATTCTTCTGAAGATCTCTTTTTTTGTGTCCATATCCTCATAGACGGCCTCAATGATCAGATCAGCCTGTGAAACAACTTCACTGAGGTTCGTCCCGGCGCGGATCAGCGCCGTGATTTTTCCCGCGGCCTCGTCATCCATCTTCGCCTTTTTCACCTGTCCTTTCAGAAAAGCCTCGATGGCCTTCAATCCTTTCTCGACGTGCTGAGGAGATACGTCAACCAACCGGGTCTCAACCCCCCCTCCTGCACAAGCGATTCCGATCTGAGTGCCCATGGTTCCCATCCCCACAACGGCAACTTTTTTGATTTCCATGCTGCAAGCCTCCCTGGGTTCATATTGTGAAAAACAGCCAGTTATGGATGGAAACTGTTTAGAATTTAACGCTCTTAATGAGACTTTCGTATTCCTTGATTTCATCCGGAGTCAACTCGCGGTGAAAGAGATCCGCGTTGACGAGAACCGGAATCTTTCTGTTCAGGGCCAGAACCAGCGCCTCGTTGGGAGAACCGGCACAGGGCCTCTCCAATTATCATCCGATGCCGGAATGGATTATTTTTGATTTATATTGACACATCCGAGTGTTCGACTTAATAGGGTATTATTGGTAAACTTCCAGTGTAAATTGTGTATTTGACCTTCGATATTACCCTATTGTCTCGTTTTTCGTCGGTTTCGGACTTCTTCGAAAAGGTGCATGCCGGCAACCCAGGAATCAAGCCGCCGGTCTGAGCAAGCCTGCCGGTTTTTGTTGCCTGTCCGTGTCGGACGGTGGAAAAAATCAGGGGCGCTTTTCCATTTCAACGCGGACCCGGGGCAGGCTTTCCGGAAACCTCTTCTGCATGAACGCAATGAGCTTCTCCCGAACAAGGCACCTAAGGTTCCAGGCTATGGATGAATCGGATGCGCTCATGAGGGCACGCATCTCGATGACTTCCTTGGTGGCATCGGTCACCTGCAGGGCAGACACATTCTTATCCCAGAGCTCAGTACCAGCAAGAATCCGCTGGAGTTCCTCCCGGATTTCCGCGATGGGAATGGTGTAGTCCGCATAAATAAAAACGCTGCCCAGCAGGTCTGCAGAGGTGCGCGTCCAATTCTGAAACGGTTTTTCAACAAAATACGATATGGGCACAATCAGCCGGCGCAGGTCCCAGATCCGGACGACCACATAGGTGAGAGTGATCTCTTCGACCCTCCCCCACTCGTTTTCAACGATAACCACGTCGTCCAGGCGGATCGGTTGAGCAATGGCAATCTGAATGCCCGCAATGACGTTGCCTAGCGTGCGCTGGGCCGCAAGCCCCAGAACAATGCCCATGATCCCGGCAGAAGCCAGAAGACTGACGCCGACCTGCCTCACCTTGTCGAAGGTCATCAGGATTGCCGCCACGGCAATAAACAAAATCAGGATAGTCAGGATGCGCTCGATCATCCGGATCTGGGTGTATACGCGCCGGGCCTGAAGATTGTCTTTTGAGTCCATTGCGTAATGGCTCAGCACGATATCTCTGCTGATCTGCACGATCTTTACCAGAAACCAGGAGACCGCGGCAATGATCCATATGCTCAGAAAGTGTCTGATGACGGCATAAGCGTTCTCCGGAAGTTGCAGAAAGGGAAGAACAATCGTGAGGCACAAGGCGGGAATCAATGCCTGGAGGGGTTTCTTGAAATATTCAAGATGGGGCCTTACTCCCTTTCGGGCGGTTGCCTTCAGCACGTGAAGATGTCTCAGCAGAAATACAATAACGACGTAAAACAGGAGCCCGAGGATAATGGCCCCCAAGATCAGTGCGGCGGAATGATAGGGCCGGCCGAGCGCATTCAGTTCCTGGAGCATTTCCTGGGCTATCTGCACGATCCGCAACTTATCGCTCCTTTCGGAGAATGGATTCATGAACCGAAACAGGGCCGGCGCCGTTATCAGGGCCTCTGTTTGATTTAACTGAATCACTCCAAATACTGTTCACTTAAGGCCCGAGAAGGCATGCCCAGCTCGGGTAAATCTCCCCAACCCCCCTTTGGCAAAAGGGGGGATTTCTCCCGGTCGGGCTTAAGTGGACAGTGTTGGAATTACCCACAGGTTCGCAAAAATCCATGTTGCGATCAATCGGGTCCATCCTGCATAAATTCCGAACCGGCACTGTATATATCTGCTGGTGCGACTTTGAAGGTGCAGGTTATCGCGATTGACTTTGTGTCGGGGCAACGCCCAGGTCAGCAAGGAGTTGTCTGACAAACTCCTTTCCTTCCGGTTCATAGGCAGGAAGGACCCATGGCATTTCCCGCAATGTCTTCAGCAGGGAAGAAAACAGGTCAAAGGGGATAGAGAGTATCTGTCGACCCTCGGGAAACAGGTTTCTCCGTTTCATACCGTGGCCGAGACCTGTAATGAAATAATTCAGTTCGCCGGTTAGATATGGATAAACATATGTCCAGGCGCATCCGATCGCGGGCGTGAACTTGCTTTCCCATATCTTCGCTGTTTGGTAGCTCATTGCCCGGAGCAGGATTTCCGTCTGAGCGGTGTCGGCGAGGAGGATCAAGAGATCCGGGTCGAAGGACAGCTTATCGAACGGGGAAAAAGCCACATAGTGAACGATGCCTTTGCCTATCGTCGGAATATGCAAGTACAGCCTGCTTGCAGATCGCGGCTCTTTGAAGATCTTCAACCCGGCGCCGAATTCTCCATTGATGAAAGGTTCCGGGGAATCTGCCTGACCCAATACATACAGCCCTGCTCCACAGGTGTGGTTTTCTGCATCGGCAAAAAATGCATTTCCCTCCTGGGCCTTCTTGAGCATTTCACAGAAGGCCATTTTCCCGTCCAACCTTTCTACCATGTCCGGTCGTCTGGAGAGAAACTTAACGCCGACAGGCTGTACGTCGAATTCAAATTTATCTAATACGGCAAAATCTTTTTTGGTGAAAGTCATTCTAATCTCCTGTGCCTGTCGAAATAAAGATCCGGGTCCGGAGGGCTCGGGGGTGAGTTCGACGGAAGTCTCCGGGGGCCCTGCATATGTAGCCCCCGGAGTATTATCTGCCGGCGCCTATTTCTTTGTATATATGTGGCGCAATGGGTAGAGACCCACTTTTACCACTTTCCCATTCTGCACCTGATCAATACGTACCTTGTCCACACCTTCGACATCGCCCTTGCCGTAGGTCAACGGGGTACTGCTTATATCGCCGGTGTTGAGGTTCTTGATCTGGTAGAAACCGTTCTCCAGCACGTCCTGCCGCGTGAGCTTGTCGACAGGCGTCTTCTGCATGGCAAGCCTCAGCGCCTCGACCTGGACCATGGCCTCGAGGATCCCCGCTTCATACATGATGTGGGTAACCCGCTTGTTGGGGCGATATTTCTTCTGCAGGTCGTTGCAGAACTTTAGGCCGGGCGTGGAAAGGTCATCCATGGGACGGAAACTGCCGGCGCAAACATACCCGTCGCCAAGCTTCCCCATGGCCGCCGCCAACACCGCGGCGTGACCCGGAGCCGGGACACCGAAGGTCATCTTGTAGGGCTGGAAGGGTCCCATGCCGAGCCTCACCATCTCCTTTATCGTCGGCTGCGATCCAGGGTTGATCATAACGCCGAGGGCAAGATCGACCCCTTTTTCCTTGAGCCAGGTCAGCTGGGTGGTCGGAGGTGAGGTAGGCACCAGAGGCACATACTGTGTGCCCACAAACTGGTAGCCGATCTTCTTGAGATACGCCTTCATCTCGGGTATCTCAATCGATCTGCCCATGGCGTTGTCGGCAGTCAGGTAGGCAACCCGTGGTTTCCTTTTCTCCTTCCATTTCGCTTTAAACCAGTCGGCTATAGCCGCGTCGGAATCGGTATAAATTGGATAATAGGTGAAGCAGCTTTGAGGCGGCGACAGGTAGTAGGGTCCAGTGGCCATGCTCGTGGCGCCCATATGGTCCGCCCACATCCTGTCCTTGAGTGCCAGGGCTATGGGAGACCCTGATATCCTGGCGACCAGCATACCTTTAGCCTTGAGTTCCTCGTAGATTGAGAGCGCCTTGGCCGGCTTGAGTTCGTCATCCCGCCACATCACCTCCAGGTTTATGTCGTTGGGGAATGTCGCCTTTCGCCACGGCGCCAGATGTTTTGTCTCATTTACATATTTGACATAGTCCTCAAAGGCGGCAAGCACCGCTGCTGAGTCCTCGGCAAAGGGCCCAGTCAGGGACTGGGTTCCGCCGACGTACAGAGTTTTCGCATGGGCAGCGGGAACAGCAACTGCCGATAGCACCACCACTATAATAAATACCATCACCAATCTGATCCTATCCATCTTCTCCTCCTCTTCTCCGGCTAATGGTTCATCCAATTAGCTTCCATCCACAAATGGCTATTTTTCACACAGTTTTCTTCATCTTGCAAAAAATATCTCATTTCTGAATTGGAAACTCGTTAGTGCCCAAAACCCAATTATACATCCTTTCCTTTCAGTCCTGATGTGAAAAGGGCCACAGCCTGAAATAGGTCTTTATCATCTCCCATCGGTGAGCAAGCCCCCTGGGTTCGAAAATAAGGAAGATGATGATTATCAATCCGTGCATGATGAGGCCGAGCGACGCGGCCGCCTGGGGCGCAACGGCTGCCGACAAGATGGGCCCCACCATCGTTACCAGCTCATCCAGCAGCCTGAGAGCGACAGCCCCAAAGACAGCCCCTATGGTACTCCCCATGCCTCCTACAATCAACATCCCAAGATACCACACTGAGTCCATGAAGGGGAACTCATCCGTACTCGCAAAACTGAAGTAGTGAACGAGGAGTGATCCGGCCACTCCCGCAAAGACGCAGCCGATAAAAAATGCCTGAAGCTTATAATTCCAGAGGCTGACGCCCATGACCTCAGCCGCCAGATCGTTGTCCCGGATGGCGATGAATGCCCTGCCCGCCCTCGTTCTCACGATGTTTTTGGCCAGGAGCGTAGCCAGGCAGGTTACTACCATCACGAGGTAAAAATAGTCGGCCTTGGAGCTCAGCGAGATACTCCCGATCGTGGGTGCAGGCACACTTAAGCCATCAGCCCCTCCGGTGATGCTGCGGAGTTGGAGGATAGTCCAGATGATGATAAACTGTGCGGCTATGGTGGCCATAATGAGGTAGAAACCCTTGATCTTCAGGGACGGGAGGCCGAAGATCAACCCTGCTGTTCCCGCAGCCAGAGCGCCGCTGGGAAGGGCGACCCAGAACGGCAGGCCGAGCCTGGCGGACAAAATGGCAGAGGTATACCCCCCCACTGCCATAAAGCCGGCATGCCCAATGGAAATTTGGCCGCAGTATCCGGTCAGAATATTGAGCCCGTGGACGCTTATGACCGCAATACCCATCATGGTGAGAATGGTCAGGACCCTGTCGCTGCAGAAGAACGGGGAGGTGAACAGCAGGACGAGAAAGGCAACTGCTATTCCCCACTGCAGCCCGGAGCGAAAAACAGCCATATCCTGGGCATAGTTTTCATGAAAGGTTCCTGTGCGTGAGCCCACTGGTTAAACCCTCTCTATCCTGGCCTGGCCGAAAAGTCCGTACGGCCTGAAGATGAGTACAATGATCATGACAATAAACGGGAATACCTGCGCCAGTCCTCCCCCGGGCAACAGCGGGTCCAGGTACCCTGCTGCGACATTTTCCAGCATTCCCAGAATTATCCCGGCGATAATTGCCCCGCCGACGGAGTCTACCCCTCCCAGCAGGACGACTGCAAAAGCCTTAAGGCCGACATCTGCGAGTTCCATGTTCGCGCCGGAAACACCGGCCAGGAGGATGCCGCCGATCACGCCGACAACGCAGGCAATGACCCATGAGACGGCATAGACTGTGGTCGCCCGGATTCCGACACTCTGCACGACCTGCAGATCCTCGGCAGTGGCCCTCATTGCGAGCCCGATCTTGGTATACCGAAAGAGAAGCATGAGTACCGTCACACAAACAATAGACACGATAAGTCCGATCAAAGATTCCGAAGGTATGGATATTGCGCCCACCTTCAGGGTTATTGTCGGCAGCAATCCATGGTAAGCCTTATATTGGGCGCCCCAGAGCAACGTTGCTAGTCCTCCCAATATCGTAGCGAGGGCTATGGTCGCCATAATTACCGCGAGTACCGGCGCACCCAGAAGAGGGCGCAGGATAAGGCGTTCAATCAATAAGCCCATTATGATCGCCGTGCCTATCGCCGCTCCGAGGGCGGCCCATATGGGAAGACCGCAGGGTAACAGGAAAGTATACCCCAGGTACCCACCGATCAACACAAAGTGTCCCTGGGCAATGTTGAACACCTCAGAGCATTTGAGGATGATCACAAAACCGATTGCGATCAGGGCATAGACCATGCCTTGGGCAAAACCGGTTATTATCAATTGCAGAAAGAAGGCCATCAGCCAGCTCCTTAAATAGATTCGATGTGAATCGTCGTCATTGTGTTTCCCTTCCTCCCATCAGGGTATCCGACCGAAGCCTCAAGCGTCACCTCGGTCTTCTCACTGTAGATGGCGTCAATAAGGTCACTGTAGCGTTCTTGAAGAAATGCTCTTCTCAATTTCCTGGTTCTGGTTAATTCTCCCTCGTCAGGATCGAGTTCCTTATGGAGATTAACGAACTTCCTCACCCGTAAACCGTGGGGCATCGTGCGGTTGACTCTGGTGATTTCCTCCTTCACCAGCTCATAAACCTCCGGTGCCTGGGAAAGTTCGGCAAAAGAAGTAAACGCGACCCTCTTTTGTCCGGCCCACCTGCTGGCGTTATCATAGTTAATGACGATAATCGCCGAAATGGAAGTTCTTTCCGGACCGGCCACTACCCAGGCGTCCTTGATATAGGAGCTGAACCTGAGCCGGCTTTCCATAGTCTGGGGCGCCAGGGTATCGCCATTGTCCAGCTCGATAAGATCCTTGAGCCTTTCCACAAGCACAATGTGCCCGTCCTCCGTCACGTACCCACTGTCTCCGCTGTAAAACCAGCCCTCTCTGAGCACCTCGGCAGTCTTATCTGGATCCTTATAGTACCCGACAAAGAGACCGGGCTGCCGGTAAATGAGTTCACCCGCATCGGTGACTCTCACATCAGTCCCTCTGTGGGCAGGACCTACGGTTTCTATACGGATATCGTCATTTGCCGCGCCGGTTACAGTCCCACCTTCTGTTGACCCGTACAGGCTCTTGAGGGGAAGATTCAGAGCATGATAGAACCTGACGGCGTCCGGGCTCAGCATGGCGTCGGTGCTGTAGCAGATCCTGGCATTTGAGAGTCCGAGGCTCTTTCTGATGGGTCTGAAAAGGGCTATATCAGCCAGGGCGTAAAGAATTTTCCGGAACAGGCCCGGTTCCTGTTTTTTGTACCTGAGATCGGCCCTGTTATTGCCGATTGGCATGAGCAGGCGAAAAACAAATTTCTTTACGGCATCAGCGCCAAGAATGTGCGCCTCCGCCGTAGCAGCCTGGCCCTCCCATATTCGAGCCCCGTTGTATACTATGCTCGGACCTGTATCTCTCGTATCCCGCTGCTGGGTTTCCGGCGCTTCGGCGAAGTTGAGGGTGTTGGCCGACAGCAGGTGGCAACCAATGCCAAACCATTGCTCGGTCATCCCGGCCGGGGGTAGATAGGGGAGAACATTATCATCCTGATGCCATGGGTCGAGACGCAAAAGATAGTTCGCAGCCGCCCTCATGGTTTTGTAGGTATGGACGGCCCCTTTGGGCGTATCCCCGCTGGTTCCCGATGTATAAACGATGGCGCAGACATCGTCTGCCTTGCCGGCCTCCACATTCTGCTCAAAACGTGCGGGGTGTTCCGCTTCATATTCTTCCCCCAGTTTCAGAACGTCACCATAGGCCATCAAAATTGGGGCATCGTAGTGAGCAAGCCCCTTATAGTTCCAGAAAATAATCTTTTTGAGCAGAGGAAGCTCGTCCCTTATCCGGAGGATCTTGTCAACCTGCTCCTGATCCTGGGCTATGGCAAATCCGACCTCGGAATTCTCGGCAACGTATTTTATCTCCCTTGAAATTGAATCTGAATACAATCCCACCGAAGCGCCATGGTTGGCCTGGGCGGCCAGCTCGGCGTAATACCACTGCGGGGCATTATCCCCAATGATGAGCACCTTGTCTCCCGGTTCAAAGCCGAGGGAGAGTAAACCGAGTGCGAGATATTTGACACCGAGATAATAATCCTTCCAGGTGCAAGGCTGCCAGATGCCATAGTATTTGTAGCGCATGGCTTTGCGGTTGTCGCCATACTTCTCATAGTTGGATCTGAGCACCTTGGGCCACGTGTCACCCTTTTCGCTATAATCCTGCTCTATCTCCGCAGTCATCTTTCCATGTCCTTCTTCTATACAAGCCACCTCTTCCTTCGCCGGTAGTGCTTCACTTCGCGATAGCTCTTTTTGGACCCTACAGCCGACAGCCCCATGTAGAATTCCCGTACCTCTTCATTATCCCGCAGCGTCTCAGCGGGACTCTCCATAACCACCTTGCCATGCTCCATAATATACCCATAATGCGCGATGCCGAGGGCAGCCCTGGCATTCTGCTCCACTAGAAGCATCGACATCTCTCGCTCCTCATTGATTCCCCGGATAATTTCATAGATTTCTTTGACCATCAGCGGGGCAAGACCGAGAGAAGGTTCATCCAGAAGCATGAGCCTGGGACGAGCCATGAGTGCCCGCCCGATCACGACCATCTGCTGTTCGCCCCCGGACAGGTAGCCGCTTATCCGGCGACTGAGGGGTCTAATGTTGGGGAAGTAGTCAAACACCATACCCAGGTCTTTCTTGACTCCGGCACGGTCTTTGCGGCGGTAGGCCCCCACCAGCAGGTTTTCTTCCACACTGAGGTGCTCAAGCACCCGTCTTCCCTCCATAACCTGGCTTATGCCCATTGAAGCGATATCCTCGGGACCGAAATGGTCAATCCTTTTGCCGTCAAAATCGATGCTGCCGTGCGTTACCTCTCCCACTTCTGTCTTGAGCATTCCTGATATGGCCTTTAGCGTGGTAGTCTTTCCTGCACCATTGGCGCCGAGCAGGGCAACGATTCGGCTGTCACCCACCTCAAACGATACGCCGTGCAGCACCTGAATAACACTCATGTAGACCACTTCAATACCATTTACTCTTAGCATTTTTCTCTCAACTACCCCTGTTTTTCCTGACCCAGGTAAGCACTGATAACCTCGGGGTTCATCTTAATTTCGTCCGGGGTCCCCTCGGCAATCTTGCGTCCAAAATCCAGCACGACAATCCTGTCCGCAATGTCCATAACAACTCCCATGTCATGTTCGACAAGGATGATGGAGCGGATCCCATCCCTCAGCACGGGTGTGTCGGGATAGGTGGCCCCTTGACCTTCAAATATATCGAGGATGAACCGCGCGATATCCTCCTTTTCCTCCTGATTCATCCCCGCCATAGGCTCGTCAAGAAGCAGTACATTCGGCTCCAGGGCCAATGCCCTTCCCAACTCCACCCTCTTCTGCATCCCGTAAGGAAGAATGCCGACCACCTTCTTTCGAATGGACGCTATCTCCAGAAAATCGATGATCTCCTCTGCGGTTTGCCGATGCTTGATTTCCTCCTTCAGAGCCCAGCCGAGGTACAGCGCGCCCGTGATAAAATTCTGCTTCATGCGCACGTGTCGGGCGGCCATAATGTTATCTTGAGTGCTTAACCCACTGTAAAGCTCTATATTCTGAAAGGTTCTCGCGATGCCGCGTTTGGCAAGCTTATCCGGGCGCATCCGGGTAACTCTCTGCCCGTCATGGTATATCTCCCCTTCTTGGGGCCTATAGAAGCCACTGATGCTGTTGAGGAGGGCGGTCTTCCCGGCGCCATTCGGCCCGATAATGGCCAGAATCTCATTGTTCCTGACTTCCAGGCTCACCTCATTGAGGGCAGTGACACCGCCGAACCTGAGTGAGACCTTATCAATTCGTAATTTGGCTTGTTTATCTCTTTCCATCTACCATGCTCTCTTGTTCAAATATCTCTCGCCTCCGTTGCTTTTCGGGTCGGAAGCCGCCCTACTCCCGGCTAAACTTTTTTCCTCAGTTCCCGCTTCAAAATCTTTCCCGCCGGACTCCTGGGAAAATCATTTACCGTCAGGTATTCTTTGGGTACCTTGAAAGGCGAAAGGCGGGATTTCATATAGGCACTTAATTTTTCCTTATCAAAGGCCTCTCCGGACCGCAATATGAGAAAAGCCGTCACTCGCTCACCCCACTCTTGATCCGGCATGCCTATAACCGCACATTCCTGGATTTCCGGCCTCGTGTAGAGGACCTCTTCCACCTCGCGGGAATAAACGTTTTCTCCGCCGGTAATAATCATATCCTTCAGCCGGTCTACTATATACAGGTAGCCGTCATCGTCAAAAAGGCCGATGTCGCCGGAACGGAACCATGTTTTTCCCCAGAATGCTTCCCGCGTCCCTTCGGGGTTATCAAGATACCCTTTCATTATATTCGGGCCTCGGATACAGATCTCTCCTTCACGACCTTGTTGCACCTGATCGCCATTCTGATCCCTGATCTGAACCTCCATTCCCGGCACTTCTGTTCCTACTGAACCGATGACATGGCGATAATGATGATTATAGGTAACTGTTGGGGCTGCTTCGGTCATCCCATAGCCTTCATAGATTGCCAGGCCCGTTCGCTCTTTCCACTGGCGGATAACGTCTCCCGCCATGCTGGCGGCGGCTGAAAAACAGTACCGAACCGAGCCCAATTTTTTCTCGAGTGCCTCAAGGCCCAGCAGCCGGAAATAAACCGTCGGGACAGCGAACAGCTTGGTTACCCGTCCGGTGGCCAGTAAATGCAGGACACGCTCCAGATCAAAGGCCGGCAGCAGTTCCAGGCAGCCGGCGCTCAGTATGGTCGCATTCATCACGTGCATCTGCCCAAAAACATGGTTGAAGGGCAGGAAGCAGAGGCTTCGATCGTTTTCAGATGAACGCTCATTGAAGACCACCGTGTGTATGGCGGCGTTTATGTTCTCATGGCTCAGCAGGACCCCTTTGGGAATCCCCGTTGTACCACCTGTATAGAGGATAGCGGCAGTATCGGTCCGATCTCTGTCAAGGGCAGTGAAATTCTCCGATCCCTTTTCCAGTAGTTGATGGAAATTCATGTCCCCCTGCGGGCTGATAATTTTTTCAAGGCACCCATCTCGCCTCAACTTGAGCAATTCATCCAATTTTTCATCGGAAGTGAAAATCATTTTCGGCTTTGAGTGATTAATCAAAAGGGATAATTCATCACCCTTCACCAGGCTGGACAGGGTTACGGCCACAGCGCCTGCCTTGAGCACGCCGAAGTAGAAGGCAAGCCAATCCCCGGAGTTCAGTGCACAAAGACCGATATGATCTCCGGGTTTAACGCCAAGCTTGATGAGTGCTGTGGCTGCACGGTTGGCTCGTGCGTTGAATCGCACATAGCTGATTTCGGACATGTCTTCGCTCACGATAGGCCGGTGAGGAAAATAGAATGCAGATCGTTCCAGATTCTTTGCGAGATTCATTTGCAATTCCTTCTCACTTGGTCAAACTCAGGGCTAGGAATCCAGGTTGCCTCCCGCGAAGCAGGAAGTATGGTATGAAAATTCAGGCCTCTGGCAGTAATGCCTCTCTCCCCTCCTTTTCCAGAGGTTAGCAGGATAGTCTAAGGCCGAAAAGTGTTATTATGACGGAACCCCTTGTGGGTTTGTGGATCGAAAATCTGACTGGTTTTTGCTCAAAAATCTCCGCATCATCTCGGTGAAAACGATTTTAAATATAGATAACAATAAGACATGCTTGTTCTAATAAAAGCAGAGCATCTTCTCAAGGGATCATTGTTGGTCTTACATTAGTCCTTAAGCCTGTCGCCGGTGAATGTCAAGCCAAAATTTGCCAAATTCAGGTTGTCAAATCCCTTGTTTCTTCGTATAAAGAATCTGGAGTTTTCCATGAATAGGTTTAAAGCGGTAAAACAGCCGAGAATTTCAGAACAGGTGCTACGGCAGCTCAAGGAGGCCATTCTCCTGGGGAGCTTCAAGTCAGGGGAGAAGCTACCCTCCGAGAGAGAATTGACCGATACCTTTCAGGTGAGCAGAGGGGCAATCAGGGAAGCGATCAGGGCACTGGAGATTACTGGCTTTGTGGCTACCCGTCAGGGTCCGACGGGCGGCGCATTCGTCACGGAAGTGTCATTCGATCATGTGGGCAATGCCTTTCTGGATCTGTTTCTCTCCAACAGGGTCTCGATCCCGGAAATGGCCCACGTGCGCCATTTTATCGAACCCGAAGTGGCTCGCCTTGCCGCCTTGAATATTACAAAAGAGGGAGGCGAACGCCTCATGGAGGCTCAAAAGGCCGAATACCTCCCCGTGAAAAATAACTCCGAGCGTATCGTTGTTATGCAGAAAACTCATATGGTCTTGGCCGAGATCTGCGCCAATCATTTTCTGGAGGCGATCAGCAAATCCATGCTCAAGCTGACCAAGGAAATCGTTGAAGCGGTGGACCCGGACCATGAGGCCCTGCATTCAGCAGGAGAACATCAACAGGTCATACGGGCGGTCATGGAAGGCAGGGCCTCAGAGGCGGCATCGGCTATGTGCGTGCACCTGGAGAAATTCTGTGAAAGGCTCGTCAAGATGGAAGAGGTTTATAGAAGAAAGGCCGCCTGGGACACCAGAACGAGCAAAGCCTCCTTGGAATAAGAAGAATGCGGATCGTTCCAGGTTGTTTACAATTTTCACTTTCAATTCCTTCTTGCTTGGTTGAATTTGGGACTACGAATCCAGTTTGCCTTCCCGAAAAGCGGCGGTGTAAGCCTGGCACCAGGGGTCCTGATCCAGCAGGACAGCCGCGGCCCTCATTGTCCCCATGAGCTTTGTATCCAGGGGATCGATGATGGCCGCGTTGAGTCCCGCCCTCATGGCCAGGGCCAGAAATATCCTGTTCATAAGGGAGCGCCTCGGCAACCCGAATGAAATGTTGGAAAGCCCGCAGATGACGTTGGACCCCTCCAATTCCTGTCGAATCCGAGAGATTGTCTCCAGGGCTGTCAACGCCGCACGAGTATTGGCGCTGGCTGCCTGAATAACAGGATCCAGATAGATTCTCCCCCGGTTTACGCCCAGTCTCTCCAGATCGGACACGAGTCGGGAGGCATTCTCCAGGGCCTGCTCTGTATTCTTGGGAACGCCCCGGTCATCAATGCACAGGGCCACGATAGCACACTCCCTGGACCGGACTACCGGCGCTATCGCCTCGAAACGGGACCGCTCACCGGTGATCGAGTTCAGCATGGGCGGATACTTGACCTGTTCAACGACAGCTTTCAGGCTGTCAGGCTTGGGACTGTCAATGCAGAGCCTGACCTGTGGAAAGGCATCCTGAACGACCTCAATAAGCCAGGACAGATCATCAACCTCTGAATTCCGACGCGACCCGGCGTTGATATCGATCAGATCGGCTCCGGACTCTATCTGAGATTTCACGTCCGCCTGAATATACGCCGCGTCCCGATCGGCCACCGCCTCGTTTACCGCTTTGCGGCTCGTATTAATCCGTTCTCCGATTATGAGCATGGATTTTCTCCTTGCCGGTCCACTAAGTATTTGGATTCATAAATTCGGCGACGTATTCTTTGTAGTATTGCACCGCCCGCTTCGCTCAAGACGCGAAGAGCGCAAAGCTAATTACTATTTCTTTTGCCGTTGAGAGGCCGGCAAAAGAAAACAGCACTATCCTGAACATCGAGACGCACGCAGTAGTTTCCTCCCGTGAAGCTATCTTTTCCCTTTCCGTCGTCTCAGCGGAAAGGGAAATATCAGTTTCTTTGCGAACTCTGCGACTTTGCGCTGACAAAAAATTATTCAATTCGGTTACGACATCCCATTTAAGGATACGTCCACTTAAATCAATTCCGACAGCGCCCTCTCGCCAGTCACTCCAGAAATGGCTCCCTCCACGGGCTCCTCTCGAAGAAGGTTTCTCGTTATCCGGCATTCGGATGGGGCTGAAATGGTCCGAGCAGGCAGGCACGGGTGAAGGCCCTGCCGAATTCCGGCGTGCCCGCCAACTCAAGATATTTCACGCGCGACAGCAAATCCTTCACTGCTTTCCGTTTTGTGGAGGACAGCAGAAAGAGCCTGGCGCCGATGCCGGCTGCATTTCCCACCTGGTGAAACCTGTTGAGGGGGAGGGAAGGCAGCATACCGATAGCCACCGCGTTGGAAATATCTATATAACTCCCAAAGGCGCCCGCTATGACGACTTTACAGATGTCCTTTTCGGAAATGCTCCCTGCCTGCAGAAGGATCTCTATCGCCGCCTGAATGGCGGCCTTGCCCAGCTGGATTTCACGCACGTCCTTCTGGGTGATGGAGATCTCCCGACCCCTTCCATCCTCTTCTTTGGGAACCAGGATAAACTCTAACCGGCCGTTTTTCTGCACCACACGAGGATGTGAACCCTCTTGCAGCCTGCCGCCCCTGTCCAGGATGCCTGAAAGATACAGCTGTGACACAGCATCCAGTATTCCGGACCCGCAGATACCTATGGGCTCTGCATCATCGATGGTCTTATAGTCGACAACCCCGTCCCAGAGGAACACTTTCTCGATGGCCCCTGGAGAGGCCCGCATGCCGTCCTTGATTTGGTATCCCTCAAATGCAGGGCCGGAAGCGCAGGAAACGCTCGTTATCGCTCTCCCGGCTATCAGCGATATCTCCGTGTTGGTGCCGATGTCGAGAACAAGTGCCTTATGATGAGCCCACTCTTGCGCCGTGGCTGTCAGGACGGCCGCGTGATCCGAGCCCACAAAGCCCGCAACGAGGGGGGGAAAATAGACCCGGGCTCCCGGAGCGAAATCCAGTCCCACGTCTCTGGCCTTGACGTTCAGTTCGCCGCCAGAGGCTGGTACAAAGGGAGAAAGGGCCAGTTGACGCACGGGCAGGCCCAGCAGCAGGTGTTGCATGGCCGTATTGCCGACAATCACGGCGTCCAGAATATCTCCGGTTTCAGAGCCTGCTACGGTGCACAGATCTCCCGCCAACTTCATCAGGCCTTCCCTGACCAGATCCGCAATCAGCGCCCGCCCGTCCGGCGATCGGATCGCAAAATTGATTCGCGTGATGATGTCCTCGCCTTTGCTGATCTGGGGGTTCATGATCGCCTGCGAGGCCAGTCTCTCTCCTGTATCCAACGCCACCAGGTACCCTGCTATCTTGGTTGAGCCCAGGTCAACGGCCAGGCCGAGCGGGCGGGAACCAGGAGGAGTGACGGCGACCAGTTCCCGGTCTTGAATGTGGGCCGTCAAATTCCAATTCCATTCCCGAAGCCGTGCTGAAAGGTCCCTCAGGACGGAGATATCCAAATGCACGGGGCCGGCAGCGCCTATCTCTTCGATCAGGTTCTCCGCATCTGCCACAGGCCTTGCTAAGGAAGGCGGCTCGAGTTTGCAGGCAAAGGACTCAACCGGAGAGTCAAGAGGAACATCCACGTCCCGACCCTCAACCTGGAGGCGTTGCTGCGTACCCAGGGATTCAGGGGGGACAATCACTACGCAATCCGTTTGCGGATATGCCTGGCAGGCCAGACGCCACCCGCTCTCCAGTTCCTCTTCGCTGAAGGCTTCCTGCTCGGCTGGAGTTACTTCAGAAAAGATTCCGTCGCCGAGCCGTATCCTGCAGCCCTTGCATCTTCCGATCCCGCCGCAGATCCCGGCAAGCTCAACACCCAGTCCTTGCGCGCAGCCCAAAAGGGTCTTTCCCGCAGGACACGGTCCCCGCCTGCCGACAGGCTGGAACTCTATCTGATGATCGCCCATGTTTCCATCAACATCCGTGGAAGGAGTCCGGGTAATGCAGCCCGTGGATATCTATGCATAGATGCCGTATTCCCTGGTGAACTCGACCATGGCCTTGACATTTTCCGGTTTTGCTTCATCGAAAAAAGCACCATTGCCCAGAATGAAACCACCGCCTTTGCCGGCGGTATCGATGAGTTTCTTGCAGTAGGCTTTGACTTCATCGGGTGTGGCCAATTTCAGCATCGAGGAGGACACATTGCCGATGAGGCATGCATTCTTACCCAAAGTCTTCTTGGCTTCCGCCATATCTGTCTGATCAACCATCCACATGGTTTTACCTTTGGGTATATCCTGGATTATTTTCAGACGCGAGCCCCAGTGTCCCTCAAGTGCGGGAAAAGGTATGCATCCGCCCTCGATGAGACCCATCATGACAGCTTTAAAAGTGGGCCAGTAGAATTTCCTGAACTGCTCTTCGGAGAGAAAGCCGTCTGCGCCTTTATGGAGAGGCATGAATATTTGAGGATTGCCGGTCTGCTGTGCTGCGCCTATCCCCATACCGATCATGATAGGGACGAGTATCTCCAGGGCCTTAAGAAGCTTGTCGGGCTGCCGGTACATATCCAGCATGATCCCCCTCGTGCCCCTGAGGGTATCGCCGATCGTGTCAAAGGGTGTCTTGGTAAAACCGCCGAGGATATTGGGAAATCCCAATGTTGCCAGCTCACCGTTTAATCCGCCTATCACCGTCGCCCATTGGAGCGCCTCGGCGCCGGCCTCAAAAAGGGCCTTGAAAGCGCCTTGAACAGGGGGCAGTGCATAGGGTATAAAATTGAAGGCAACGCCATATATTTCGAGTATCCCGGTCAGCGGCGGGAGCATACTCCAGGGCTCTAACGCCCCGAATACGCGCGGCAGGTAGAAATTCCTGAAATAGAATGAAGGATCCGTTATGAAAATATCATACTCATCCGCGGTCATGTATTCCCTTTCATTGCACTGGTAGCTGTGTTCAGGCTTTACTCCGTGGCCAGGCCAGGAGTATAACTTGTAGTCAAGGATCTCATAGAATTTTCCCGGCCCTGCCTGTGCAGCGCCTATGTGCATATCCGGCTGAAATTCAAAAATAAATTCCCTGAAGGCCGTGACAGTTTTTTCGTAGTCATACATGGCCTCCTCGATGGTCATCCCGGCATTAATAAACGGGAACATGCTGGGAAGTAGTGTGACCGGCACCCTGTCGGGAGTCTTCTTTAGCTGAACGGCGTCCTTAATTCTGTTTATACTTGCCTTGTATCTGGCTTCTGCTTCCGGGCTTTGAAACCGGAGGTCATTTCCCTCAGGGTCTTTCGGCGCAAGCAACCTTTGAAACTGTACCTCCTGCTTTTCATCCGAAGACATCTCTTCCCACTTTTTTTCCATGGTTTTACCCCCCTATCCAGCCTTTGGCCAATTTCACGGCAGCAACGGCATCTCTTCCATACGCGTCCGCACCGGTAAATTCTCTGACCTGCTCGTCAATCTGGCCGCCTCCGATCATTATTTTTACCTTGTCGCGAAGGCCGGCCTTGTGGATCGCATCTATGGTCTCTTTCATGGAATCAAACGCCAGAGACAGAAATCCGCTCAGTCCGACCACCGTGCTGCCGGTCTCTTGGATGGCATCGACGAATTTCTGCACCGGCACATCAATTCCCAGGTCCGTAACCTGGAACCCGCTGACATCGAGCATAAAGGCGACAAGGTCCTTTCCGATGTCATGTATATCGCCTGCCACCGTCCCAATAATAACCTTCCCCAGGCGTTCACCCTTCGCACTTTCCTGGCCCTTGAGATGGGGCTCGAGCATCCTGACGATGCCTTTGAGGATCTCCCCGGAAAAAATAAGATCCGGTATGAAGTACTCTTCACTGGCAAATTTTTGGCCTACGATATTCATGCCCTCCTTGGCATCCTCCAAAAGCCCCATAGGATCGACTCCATCTCTCAGGGCCTTTTCAACGAATGCCAGGGCCTCAGGCTCCTTTAAATCAGATACCAATTTCGCTAATTTCCCCGACATAACAACAACCTCCTTTTCACATTAATAATGGAAAGCGTTGCACCGGAAAATAACAGATGTCTCCCATATTATCTGATACTCATATCGTAATTTCTTTCCCAGTCCTGGGCTGAACCGTCATAGAATTTGACATTTTGATATCCCAGTACCTGTGTCAGCACAAACCACCAGGAACTGGTATATCCGCCCACACCGCAGTACAGAATAGTTTCCTGATTCGTCGGGTCCACAGATTGCCTGATGACGTGCGATGCCATGGTCCGGAGTGTCGCGGCATCCTTGTATGTGTATGTTCCGTCATCAGCATTCAGGTGCCAAATCCATGGAGCGGGCAACGACTTGGCGCCCGGAATATGCCCCGCCTTCTTTGCAAATGGTTCGCACCGTAAACCGAAGTACACATCCGCGTCTCTGGTATCGATAATAGCAGCATCTCCAAGATGCTTGTGCACGTAGTCGCCGGAAACAAAGATTGCCTCATCTACGGTACCCTTGTACCTTACCGCATTGGGCACGGTCGCCTGCTTGGCTATCGGGCGTTCTTCGCTTACCCATTTAGGGTACCCTCCGTCAAGAACAGCGACGTTTTTTACTCCTGTATATATGAGGGTAACCGCAACCCTGGTCGCATTTGCGAGTCCGAAAAAGGGCGGTTCTTTGGGATTTGGTGCAGTAACAATCACGACCCGTGAATCAGGGGTTATTCCAAGGGACCCGATGGTGTGAAATAGACCTTTCATGCCCGGCAGTTCAAGCCAAAGGCAATCTTTCGTCCCGATTACCCAATTTGAGCTGGGGCCGTGACAGGGGTCAAACGCCTTTACAAAAGGCTCATTGATCGAACCGGGGATATGACCCGCTCCATACTCAGCGGCGCCTCTGATATCAATGACTGCAAGATCTTTTATATCCTTGTTCGCGGATAGCCAGTCGGTGGAAACCATGGGGGAAATCAATCGAGCAGAGGACTCTTTCTGCCTCATGACATCATGACAACCGAAAAGCAATGATGCATTGAGGACAGCCACCAAAAACGAAAAAACTTTTTTATTTTTCATTTTGTTCCCTCCTCCTCATATTATCAGGTTGCGAAACAGCCGGAAACATATTATCATTTCAGAGTCCCAGGTATGCTTTTCGTATTGCTTCCTCTTCCAGGAGATGTTTGCTTTGTCCTTCCAAAGCGACACGCCCGTTTTCGATAACATATGCCCGGTCTGCGATCTCCAGGGTATGCCTGACATTCTGTTCCACCAGGAAGATGGCAATGCCCTGGTGGCGAAGCCCTTCTATAATGCGGAAGATTTCGTCCACCATGACCGGCGCCAGACCGGATGACGGCTCATCTATCATGCACAATTTCGGCTTTGACATCAAGCCACGCCCCAGGGCCACCATCTGCTGTTCACCGCCGCTCAGCGTTCTGGCCAGTTGTCCTTTTCTTGCTCTCAACACGGGGAGACGCTGATAGATATCTTCCAGGCTCTCCTCCTTCTTCTTCCAAGCACGCCGAAGATACGCGCCCATTTCCAGGTTCTCCTGAACCGACATGTCGGGGAAGAGTCTTCTTCCCTCAGGTATGTGTGCGATACCCAGTTCCATTACCGCATGCGAGGGCTGTCCCTCGATCCTCTTCCCCAAGAACTCCACACGGCCGGAGGCCGGGTGCAGAAGCCCGGATATGGTCTTGAGAAGGGTGGTTTTCCCGGCGCCGTTGGAGCCGACCAGTGCCACGATCTCGGATGCGTCAACCCTCACGGATACCTCGAACAAGGCCTGGGCCTTGCCGTAATAGGTTTCGATGTGGTCAGTTTTCAGCATCCACATGCTCCCCAAAGTACACCTCGATAACGGTCTTGTCGGAGGAAATCTCCTGTGGGGTCCCCTCCGCAATCTTTGCGCCGTGATGAAGCACCATAATCCTCCCGCACACATTCATGATGGCCTTCATGACATGCTCGATCATGATCACGGTGATCCCCCTTCGCTGAATGCTCTTGACCAACTCCATGGCCCGGCTGACCTCTGTGGAATTGAGCCCCTCCATCATTTCATCGAGCAGCAGCAGTTCCGGTCGCGTTGCCAGGGCCCGGGCGACTTCAAGCCGCTTCTGGTTGGCCAGGGTCAGGTCTTTGGCCGGAATCGCTTCCGCCTGGGCCAATCCAACAAATTCCAGCAACTCCCCGGCTTCCTTTGCCGCATCCGTCGAGGCAATACGGTTCCCTCTCCCAAAAGAGGCACCCAACAGAACGTTATTGAAAGCCGACATGTTGCTGAACACTTTCACCGTTTGAAAGGTCCTGGCCACGCCCATTCTGCAGATCTGATACGGCTTCAGGTTGGTAATCTCTCTCCCCTTGAATGTGATGCTTCCGGCCCTGGGCGTCAGAGCGGCCGAAATCAAATTGAACAGGGTGGTCTTTCCGGCACCGTTGGGACCGATCAGACCCAGCACCTCGCCCTGTTCCACCTGGAAGTCCACATTGATAACAGCGGCCAGCCCCCCAAAATAACGGGTCACGCCTCTCCCCTCAAGCATCGGCATATCTCTTCTCCGAAATCCGTTTCCAAAGTCTCTCCGTCAATCCTACGAGACCGTCCGGCATATACAGGATCGCCACAACCATGATAATCCCGAAAATAAGCATGTAATAGTAGGGGAAGCGGGTGATGAGGATCTGTTCCAGATACGTAAAGATGATCGCACCGATAATTGGACCGTACAGCGGTTCAAGGCCGCCGAAGATGGCCATCAGCACCGGCATGAACGAGATAAGCGGATTAAAAGCGATGGTCGGGTCGATATACGTCCATCGAGCCGCCATGACCGCCCCCGCCGCCCCCATGAAAAGCCCGCTGACTCCATAGATGATGGTTTTTAAAGCGGTCACATGAACGCCGGAATGAGACGCCGCTTCCTCATTCTCCCCGATGCTCTGAAGGGCCAGACCATACCGCGAACGTCTGAGACAGACAACCGTCAGCAGCAATACAACCAGAATCATAAGCATGATGTAAAAGACCGTGGTGTTCGCCACCGGGGGAACCACCCTCCCGGTCGTACCCGTAATATTGACCTCCCACCACATGACAAAATGGAGAAGGAGTTCCACGAGTCCGAAAGTGAACATCACAAAATAGATGCCTCTGAGTCTGAGGGTCAACGCGCCCACCAGAATGGCGAGGCAAAAACCGACCACCCCTCCCAGGACGATGACTAACGGAAGGGGCAACGCGTTTCCCGATACCGCCGCCGTGTAGATCCCCGCTCCGAAAAAGGCGGCAGAGGCCAATGAGATATACCCGGTCGGGCCGGAGAACAGGGTCCAGCTCACCGCAATGGTCACGTACATGAGAACGCTTGTTAGCATAACGACCATATATACCGATGCGTAGAGAGGTGCGGCGGCCGACAGGGCCAGGATGAGCAACCCCAATCCCATGGCAAGAATGTCTTTAGAAGTCGCTTTCCCGATCCCCATTTCCCTATTTCCCCAAAATACCTGTCGGCTTTGCCAGAAGCAGAAGCATGAAGATGACATAGTAGGCGACCAGCGACAGCCCTGGCTGAACATACGTGACGATGCTTCCGACGAGTCCCAAAATAAGCCCGCCGATAAAGCTCCCCGGGATGCTGCCCAATCCCCCCAGGACCATCACGATGAGGGCAATCATGGTGTAGTCGAGACCCATGGTCGGCTGGATCTCGTAGCACATGCTGATCAAGGCGCCGCCTAAGCCCGCCATCATGGCCCCAAAACCGAAGCAGATGGCCAGCACCTGGTTGATTTTGACCCCCATGAGTCCGGCCGTATCCGGATCCTGGGCCGCGGCACGAATTGCCTTTCCCAGCCGTGTTCGGGCAAGGAAAAGATAAAAGGCCAGGCAGATGACCAGGGCAAATCCGAGGGTCAGGAGCCTTTTGCCGGCAAACTTGGCTCCCCAGAAATCCACCGAAAATGTCAGGTAGGTGTACCCCTTGATGTCCGCCCCCCAGATCAATATGGCAACATTCTGGATGATGAACAGAAGCCCGAAGCAGGCCAGCATGGAATTTCCCTCAAAGGCTCCCGGCGTGGGAGACGAGATCCTCAGGCGGGTGAACAAGGTCCGGTAAAGGATGAACCCGACCGCAAACAGGACCGGACCGCAAATGGTGAGAGAAACCAGAGGATTGATGCCGAGGAGGGTGAACGCCGACCAGGTGATAAAGGCCCCGAGCATGATGAACTCGCCGTGGGCGATATTGAGCACGCGAGCCACACCGTACTGCAAGCTGAGCCCCACGGCGGTTAAGGCATAGATCCCCCCCAGCAATAAGCCCGCAATCACGACATTTAGAATGGTTACAACCATGTGAAATGAATCTCTGTGCTATCCAAATGAAGGCCCGCTTTCTCTTTGCGCGAGCGGGTGCATCCCCTTCCCCGAGAGGAGGAAATGCCCCTCTCGGGAAAAATTTGTGGAACCCTATAGGTCATTTCACTTTTTCGGCCAGGGCGGTTTCGGATATTCCGGGGGGGCTGTGCGTTTCGGGCCGGGGTCAATAACTTCGAACACCCCTTTCTGCCACTGCCCGATCTCACCGGGGTGACATTCTGTTGCCAAATATCGATCCTTATCATACCAGTACGGTCCCAGGGCCGTTTCAAACGTATCTTTAGCCATGATATCCCTGATTTTCTTCTGGTCCAGGGTCCCGGCCTTCTCGATCGCCTGCTGGAAATCCTGTAAAGACGACCAGTAATACAATGCTCCCCAGTAGTCGGGTTCATGTTTGTAATAGTTGACATAGGTTTCAACGAATTTTTTCGCCCCGGGAGAACTCTTCGCGTTCCAGGCGCCTCCGCCCATGACTCCTTCCACGGTCCTTACCCCGAAGTTGTCTCTGAAAAGCGTTGGAGAAAATGGGAGAACGGTCATGAAGAAGGCATTGAAATTGATGTCCAGGTCTATGGACTGATGGGTGAGCAGCATCCCGCCGGGGGGATAACAGGCCGCCACAAAGGCATCCACATTCAGGTTCTTGGCCTGTTTCAACATCGGCGACAGGTCCTTGGTCCCGTCGGGATAGCTTTTTTTCATCTTGACCTCGATTCCCTTCTCTTTGAAAAACGGAATCATAGCATCACCATATTCGACACCGTGGAGATCCGCCCGGTAGACCACCGCCACCGATTTCACGCCCACCTCCTTGAAAATGCCCGCAAGAGCCGGCGCCTGGGTGTCGGAAAAATTCAGGACCTGGAAAAAGTAGGGCAGATTAAGCTCTTTGAGTTTTAACGCGCCACCAGGCCCACCGATCATGATGTAATGATATTTATTGGCTATTTGTGCAGCCGCATAGAGATAGGCAGTTCCCCAAGGGGGAAAAACAAAGTCCACCTTGTCCTCCAGGATCAGCTTTTCGTAAAGCCTTGTCATGGTGCCCATATCGCTTTTGTCATCATATACGATAAGCTTCACCGGCAGCTTCTTACCGTACTTCTTCACATATATACCGCCATGCTTGTTGACCTCCTCTACCCACAACTTGTAGATGGGTCCGCCAGATATCTTCGGGCCCCCTGCCAACGGCCCGGAGAGATGAACTGGCTGGCCGATTCGAATTACGTCCTTGGCTGCCGCCGCTTTCGGGCCGGCGACTCCCGCCAGGAACAAGACCGTTACCGCAAACACCGACAACTTGATCCACACCCTGCTTTTCATTGTCTCCCTCCTTCCTGACCCATCACGGGCACTCCACGTATGATCGTCATACAACCGCATTTCAGTGATCACCGGCTAAGCAAAGCGTTCCGGCGCTATGTCTTGATTTAGGTGAGCCTCACCTCCTTTCCGGATGGGATCGCCAAATATGAATGCTTCATATCACATGGCATTCAGGGGACACTGCCATGAAGATTTTTTGGTGTGTTTGGATAGCGGGCTCTACTCCACCCCCCAATTGACCCCCGCACTGCTGAGTGCGGCCCCCGACACATCCACCACGGATGCACCGCCGTCAATCAGAAGAACGGATCCCGTCATAAAAGAAGAATCATCACTGGCCAGGTAACTGCAGATGCCTGCTATCTCATCAGGAGTCGCGACCCGGTGAAGAGGGACGTTGGATGATATACAGGCGAAGACACCATCCACATCTGTTGAAAGCACCTCTGTCAGCGGACTGAGCGCCTCCTCCAGCATTTCCGTCCGAGTCGCCCCGGGACAGACGGCATTACAACGAACTTTAAATCGACCATAATCCAAAGCAGCTTGCTTCGTGAGCATATTGAGAGCGGCTTTTGCGGTGCAGTAGGCCGCCATGCCCGGCAGGCAGCGCAGTCCACCCAATGAAGAGATATTGATAATAGATCCGCCGCCCCCTTTCATCATATGGGGTATGGATGCCTTCATGGTGAGAAAAGAACCGGTGAGGTTGATGTCAATGACCTTTTGCCAGATCTCCAAATCCAAATCGGTCACCGTCCCGCCCGGATCGATACCCGCGTTGTTCACCAGCACATCCAGCCTGCCTTCCAATTTCAGTGCCATCTCCACCATTCGCTCCGCGTCCCCGTACTTCGACACATCCCCTGAACACGTCGCTACCGTCCCTGACGGTAATGACTGAGCGATCTTGTCAAGCATTTCCTGACGTCGGCCGGTGATGCATATCCTTGCCCCATCCTGAATAAACCGTTTTGCGATTGCAGCACCAATCCCCGTGCCTCCCCCTGTTATGAGCGCTGTTTTCCCTTTCAGATTCATCTTTTTGCCTCCTTAGCTGTGTTTCTTGATTTTCGGAGATCCGTGTCGGTTCCTTCCAATCCCGGATCGTCTCGCAACACGGGCCTTTAAGGGTTGCATTTCGATGATCAGAGCGGCTGCTTTTCTTCCGGATAGAAGGTCACGGACAGTTTCCGGATCAAGGCTCCCGCAGGAGTATTGGCGATGGCTCCATCTTCTCCGATGGCGAAGAATTTTCCCGTTTCCCGCATCTGATCCCAGTTATGGAAGAATACAGTGGAAACCGGCAAGCCGAACTCACGCCAGGAGAAAATGTACTGGTTCACGTCGAATTTGTAGGTGATGTGCAGTTCAACATCAGACTCTCCCTTTAGCGGTCCGACGATGCAATGCCAGGCATAACGCTTCTCATTGAGATAGATGTGCTCGAAACATTGACTCGGATTGTAGGTGTAAATGGCCCTGAGCCCGATCAGATCACGTGTCGGCGCCGGCTTCATGCCCGTCGGGGGGATGGTCGGATCACCGAGTACCCCTGGAGTGAAATCCTGCACTGCCCGGGGCTCTTTCCCAATATCACCCTCACGCATGATGGTATGTACGGAAAGAACCTGACGTGTCTTGATGTTCACGAAAAATGTACGGCATTGTCTCGGCTCGTGAGCGAATGTCATATCAATATAATAGGTGTTCGGCGCAACCTCGATCGCCTCGTACCAGTCAGTTCCACTCTCAGAGCCGCTCTGCCAGTTCACCTCATTGGGTTGGGTAAATTCGAGATCAAAGACCGTACCCGAATCAAGGGTCAGTTTCATCGTCTGATTGACCAGATCCGTCGTCGCTGGAATACGATGATAGGCCATATCAGCTGCGTAGTCCTCATACTTATAGTCGGTTTCGCCTTCTCGTTGTGACATTGCATACCTCCCTGCTTTCATTAAGGTTCATTCGACGAACGGCGGGGCAGCCTCTTGGATGAAGTGTTCCTCACTTCGAGGAGGCCATTCCGTATGGGCTGACTCCAACCAACCCTTTGAATTGCCTATCTTACCGCCGCTAGAACGGCAACTGGCGTTTTGTCTTCTGGATCGTGAGCCACGTCACGTGAGTAAGTTCCTCAACCGAGTACCGCCCCCCCTCTCGTCCGATTCCGCTTCCTTTGCACCCGCCAAAGGGACAGCACGCATCGGCATCGATGGTGCCGTCATTGACGTGCACCATGCCCGCATCCAGGCCTTCCCCAAGAAAAATAGCCTTTTCTAAATCCTTGGTGATTACACCGGCTGAAAGTCCGTACGGCGTGTCATTGGCCACTTCGAGTGCCTCTTTTTCGTCTTTGACGGGAATGATGGAGGCTACAGGGCCGAAGGTTTCCTCGTAATAAATCTTCATATCAGGCGTAATATTTGCCAGTAATGTAGGCTTATACAGTCTGCCCTCGTGAGTACCGCCGGCAACGAGCTTTGCCCCTTTGCCAACAGCATCTTTTATATGGTCGTCAATCTTTTTGACCTGATTGTCGCTGATGACCGGACCAATGAACGTGGTGGGAAGACTGGGATCACCTACAGGAAGATGAGCAGCCAACCCCGCCAATGCCTCAGTAAACGCCTCCACAATCGGTTCTTCTACGATAATCCTGTCTGCAGACATGCATATCTCACCCTGGTGCAGATACGCACTGAACGCGGTGGATTTCACGGCGTATTCAATATCCGCATCAGCAAGGACGATGAGGGGATTTTTTCCGCCGAGTTCCAGCGTGTAAGGCTTCAATTTGGCGGCAGCCCTTTGCGCCACGTGGCGTCCGGTCACCGTCTCGCCGGTAATGGCGACAAACGAACAGCGGTCGTCATCAATGAGGGCGTCCCCGAGAACATTCCCCGGACCGGTTACAACATTCAGCACACCGGCCGGAAGGCCCGCCCGCTCAAAAAGTTCTCCAATCTTGAGTCCAACGACCGGAGACTCACTAGCCGGCTTCAGGATCACTGTATTGCCCGTGGCTAGGCCATATGCCACTTTGTACATGGAGAGAACGAGAGGAAAATTCCACGGAGAAATAGCCACTACTGTTCCTCTTGGTTTGCGAATCGTCATGGAAAGCTTTGTAGGATCATTATTGAAGGTCTCGCCGAGAATTCGCTTGCCGTCCGCCGCAGCCGTCTCAATGAGATCCACGGTTTGTGATATCTCGAACATAACTTTCCCAACACTCCCTCCTCCCTCCTGGATCAGTACGTCTGCAAACTCCTGTCTGCCCGTTTCGAGGAGTTGAGCCGCCTTGTTGAGGATCTGGGCCCGAGCTATGGCAGGAGTGGCGGCCCATTCCTTGCGGGCTGCAAAGGCCGCAGCCATCGCGCGATCTGCATCCTGAGCATCTCCCTTTGCCACTTTTGCGTAAAGCTCTCCTGTGTAAGGGTTCAAATCATCGAAGGTTGATCCGGACAGGGCATCCACCCACTGGCCTTCAATAAACATCTGATAAGTCTTCATTGCAACCCCCTTCTTTTACTGGATATTTTATTTTCCTCACTTGGTCGTTCGCCCAAGTCTCAAAAGCTCTGTTTCAGATCAAAGGTACACTGCATGGGCCATTTTTTGGAGTTCCCCTGGATTATCCTACAATTTTAGTACCGGTTTGATAGTGCGGCCCTGTTCCATATCTTCCACCGCCTTGTTGATCTCATTGAACGGGTAAAACTTGATCAAACGATCAAAGGGAAACCGCCCCTGGGCATACAATTCAATCAGTTTGGGGATAAAGAGGTCGGGAATGGCATCCCCTTCTATGACTCCTCGCACAGCGCGGCCGTTCATGATCAGATCCATATTGAGGCTGACCTCGGTGCCGGGGGCCACGACACCCACCAGGCCGCAAACACCGAGCAAGGGCAGAACATCCACGGCTTGGCGAAAAACCGTAGGGTTCCCCACACATTCCAGGCTAAAATTCGGGCCTCCACCGGTAATCTCCTTGACTGCTTCAACCGGGTCCGCTTCACCCGCATTGACCGTGTGGGTGGCGCCCAGCTCTTCGGCCATCTTGAGGCGCTCAGGATGGATATCCACCGCAATAATGGTCGTGCAGCCGCAGACGACCGAGGCCATAATCGCACTCATCCCCACGGTACCCGCTCCAAATATGGCAATGGAGGTACCGGCACTGGCCTTGAGTGAATTGATGACCGCACCTGCTCCAGTCATGATACCGCAACCCATGGGGCCTAGGATCTCGAGAGGGACATCTTTTGGCACCTTGACCACATTCCTTTCCTCAGCCAAAGCGAAATTGGCAAATGCAGACTGTCCGAAAAAATTGCCATGAATAACCTGATCTCCTTTTTTCATGGTTGTTGTTCCGTCCGGACGGGCCCCGCTGAAGTTGAGCTGCAAGAAATTCTCGCAATAGGGGTCATTGCCTGACTTGCATGAGGGGCATGCCCCACAACACATCCAGCTTAACGTCACATGGTCCCCGGGCTCCACCTTGCTTACCCGCGATCCCACCTTTTCCACCACACCCGCTCCTTCATGACCAAAGACACTGGGCAGCGGGATCGGCAAATGCTGGTCCCTCCCGGCAAGATCCGTGTGGCAGATACCGGAACCCACGATGCGAACAAGGATCTCATTGTCACGGGGATCACTTAATTCCAGCTGTTCGAGATAGAATTTCTCTGACGGTTCAAAAATGACTGCTGCATTGATTTCCATCATGACCTCCTATTATTGTTTGGTTGGTTTACACAACTCATCAATAATACTCGGAAAATATGGCAGGAAGTGGGGTCAGGGCAATGTTATGATAATTTAGTGCATCACCGAAGCTTCTCAGAACAGCCCATGACACCTGAACACTGATGAGTTGGCAAGCTGCCAAAAGGATGCGTTCTTATTACGTGTGTAGTTAGCAAGCCACATGAAGTTTGTCTATTATACGAAAGTATACTTTTTTTCAGGCTTGAAATGGCCGTTGCGGGCTGAACATTTGATTATCACATCAAGCGTGTAAGATCGGGAGCGGCAGTAGATGGGATGACGCTATCCGGTCAGTATTCTATTGATCAGTGTGGTTCGATTGTTGACCCCGACTTTCTCATATATGTTGTGAAGATGTTTTTTGATGGTGACTTCGCTGACGAACAATTCTCCCGCAATTTGTGCGTTTTTCAATCCCAAAAAAAGGAGGACAATCACATCAATTTCTCTTCTACTCAGATGGAACCAGTCCATGAGATACTGCGGATTGATATTTGCAGGCCACTGTTCTTCGATGGAGACCATGAACATCCGCGAACCTCCGCAATCTGGTCCCTGGTCAAGGGCTCTTGATACGACCGAAAAACGGGTACGATTCGGGCCTTTGACAACACGTTGCCTTGGAATGCTCATGCCCCCGCTGGGACAGTTGTCCAAGTCGGCTTTGATTTCCCGGCAGTCTTTCAATACCTGGGAGGAAATCGGATCATTACCGTTGACAGTGGGCATCGAACACTTCAATTTGCCGAGTACCTCCTCCGCTTTTGAGTTTCTGTAGACAATTTGGAGAGCTTCGTCCAGGAGGATCATCCCGGTCGACGATTGATTTTCGATACAATCCAGTATATTTCCTTTCAGTCTTATTCTCCTTCGAAGATCGTTATGGGCCAAGGCATGTGCCAAATAGGGAGAAATGGTTTTTGCCGTCCGGATTTCCTTTATGGTAAAGGGGTTGAATTCACGAGGCCGGGTCAACACAATTCTCCCATAAAGCTCTTTTTCGGCAACCAGATTGACGATAAGTTTATGATGTATTTTCTGTGGCTTGAGAAAGTCGTTGTAGTACTCTGCAGGTTGGAAGGAATCGTAACTAATGGCCTGTTCCAGGCGGTTTTGTCTTTTACTCCTATCTAAGTCATAGATCAGGTGCAGAGGATCAAATCGATAAAAATAGGTCTTGTAATAACCACAGTATGTTTTGTCCAGGTTCTTGATAATGATATAGGTGAATCGTCCATTTCCGTCCGGCAGAAAGAAAACCGCACCTTCAGCAGAAATGGTGTGAAACAGGGCGTCTAAAGCTTTCTGCCTGACAAGTTGGCAATCCAGGGATTCATTTGCCGCACTGATGACTTCCAGCACATTGGTCAATATCTGGTAAGGCAGTTTATCCATCATCATGTTTACCCTGACCCGACAGACGGAGGCCGGACAGACTATTAAACGGACGACGGTTGACGGATATGACCCAAGACAAGCGGCCAATTCCCCTGTTCAGCCGTTAAGGCAAAGGTATTCCGAATACGACAGGGCAACGGTGCCTTAATAGTAAAATTAGAACAAATTACCTTTGCTAAGGTTAAATTCTATGTGCCTCGCTCTTGTGTGTCAAGCCGAAATCACGCTTTACGCCTGAGTTACGCAAATTCCATGGAGCAGCCTTGGATAATTCACTCCCCAGATCTTCACTACACGATCACAGCAGCTACGCTCAGGGCCGTTTTCGGTTCCTCGCCTCTCGGCCTAGGGTTCCTGGCGGCATTTCATCCGTCACACTCAAGAAGGCCTCCAAGGCCTTCTCTCTCCATGAGCCGGTACAAGCCATATTTGCCGCCTTGAAAAGGGATACGACTCATCTGCATGCCGGCATGCCTATGCGGCCGATTGAGGGACCGATCGGAACCTCTTTCTGAGGTCTCTTTTTAAAATTTTACCCTGGGGGTTCTTCGGGAGAGAATCAATAAATTCAACAGACTTGGGCGCCTTGTAGGAAGCAAGATGCTCTTTGCAAAAGGCAATAATCTCGTGGTCAGCAGCAGCGGCATCCGGCTTCAAAGCGACCACGGCATGAACACGCTCCACCCATTCCGGATCAGGGATGCCAATGACAGCCACTTCAGCGATGGCAGGATGCATATACAGGATATCTTCTACTTCTCGAGAGTAGACATTTTCGCCTCCTGTGACGATCATGTCCTTCTTTCTATCCACGATATACATGAATCCTTTCCCGTCATAGTATCCGAGATCACCTGTGTGGAGCCATCCATCAACGAGAACTTCGCGGGTTTCTTCCGGTTTTCGCCAGTATTCAACCATGAGGGAATCACTCTGAGCAATTATCTCACCTACCACCCCTATTCCAACATCATTGTTCTTTTCATCTACTATCCTGACATGCACGCCAATACTCGGCTGCCCGCATGAACTCAATACCTTCTGCTCTTCCGATGTCCTGTCTAATATCTGATGGGCCTTCCTGGGGAGCGACGCAATTTGTGGACCTGATTCGGTCTGCCCGTAGCCTTGCGAAAAAATCGGACCGAATACCTCCAGCCCGTTTCTTAATAACTCCAGCGGCATAGGAGACGCGGCATAATAGAGTCTCTTCAAACTGCTCAGGTCGTACTTTCTGACGTTTCGGTGCGACAGGATGGCATGAAGCTGTGTTGGAATTATTTGCATGTCAGTCGCCTTCTCCTGTTGAACTGTCCGAAGGACGACATCAGGATCGAAAGACCTTTGGGGCAGGATGACGTTGCACCCCCCAACGTAGAAGAAGGGCCACACATGGCTGTCCCCGCCGATATGAAAAAGAGGCAACACAACGACATGCCTGTCGTGTGCCTTTACACCCATTTCCAAGGCCTTTATTCGAGTGTTATCCAGCTTGCGACGGTGCGTGTAGACGGCGCCCCGGGCAACACCGGTAGTGCCGCTTGTATAAAATATAAGAAAAGGGTCGTCTCTGAGTACTGTTGAATCGGGCTCGTCGGATGGGTGCGTCGAGAGTAATTCGCCATGAGGAACCATACCAGGAGCAGCCCCCTCGATGGAAATATAGTGTTTCACATTGGGGAGACGAGACCGCAGGAATTTGGCGGTTTCCATAAGTTCAGGACCGACGAAAAGCGTATTTACCTCGGAATATCCGATGAGATATTCCAGTTCTTCTTCATGTAGCCGGGGGTTGAACGCGGAAGCGATGAATCCTCCTTTCATTGCGGCCGCATACACGTCCATGTGCGCAAGGCAATTCCATGACAGAATGCCTATGCCGTCTCCCTTTTTGACATTTAGCGACGAAAGACCGTGGATCAGGCTGTTCACCCGCACATTGAACTGAGAGAACGTTATCCTCTCGGAATTGTATACAAAGGCTTCTTCATCGGAATACAAGAGGGCGTTTCTGTAAATAATGTCCGCAAAGGTCCCTATGTTGTAGCGACACAGTTCCTTCAGTATAAGCCTGCCCGTCATTTCGATTTCTTTCAATCCGGGTTTGGTGAAATAGTATTCTGTTCCTGTCCGCTTTTAGGCAGATGTGGGTGGTGGGCCTTTCCCGTCTGTGTCTAAATCAATTCTCGGACGCTAAAGTACGCTTTAGTTGCAGCAAGCTTTTATGAAATGAATGGAATCCTTCAAATACCATTGGTATAATATTTGACATATAAAATATTTTGTCAATGAATTTTTTTCTTGAAATCAAAAGAAGATTCTATTATCTAGTCAATAAATAAAAAGGGAAAAACAATGCCTAATTTTAAGCCAATTAAGCAGCCCAGAATTTCGGAAGAGGTTTTTGATCAACTCAAAGAGGCGATTCTTTCCAATGATTTCAGGGCGGGCGACAAGTTACCCTCGGAAAGAGATCTGGCTGAACAATTTCAGGTCAGTCGCGTTGCGATAAGAGAAGCTATCAGGGCCCTTGAAAACAGTGGCTTTGTTTCGATTCGCCAGGGCGCCGGCGGCGGCGCATTTGTGACTGATTTGACATTCGAACAATTGGCCGGCGCTTGCCTTGACCTGTTCCTGGCGAACAAG
>Ga0315535_1000038_pt1 | contig 71666 bp, 65 predicted proteins | sample SalMarSW160220MG_2_FD_203092 | JGI IMG/M metagenome (GOLD analysis project Ga0315535, IMG submission 203092) | Salt marsh sediment microbial communities from the Plum Island Ecosystem LTER, Massachusetts, United States - Salt Marsh Sediment SW1602-20 ... | reverse complement strand
GTCGAACGCTTTCTGTTGGACGGTCTCCCGTTCGTCCAACAGGAGCCTGCCACAACCGCGTGGTTCGGAATCCGCCTCGGTCCCTCAACCTTCGGTATTTTCGATGCGTTTCCGGACGAGCAAGGACGGCAGGCGCACCTCGCGGGCAAAGTGGCCGCCGCACTGATGGAGAAAGCAGCGGAGCTATTCGTGAAGCCGCCCGCGATTGAGAAAATCGATGTGCTTGCGGCCAAGCTGCCGAAGTGAAAGTCCCGGGGTGCGAGCTTACAAGCGGGTGTTTACCGCATTCACATGAGGTTTTTCCCGATCTTCCATGCCGGGCCGATCTCCCGTCCCAGCGCGACATACTTTCGATCCGGCATGAGGAGCAAAAGGGGGTTGATTTTTTTCAGGTCGGGCACACCCTCCGTTAGACAGGCTTCATCGCAGTAGGTCGCGACGATCTCCCCAATGAAGAGTTGATTTTTCGGCAGTTCAACGGTCCGGATCAACCTGCACTCGAAGCTGACGGGACATTCCCCGATCATCGGCGCCGTTTCAAGTTTACCGTAGAAGGTCTCGAACAGGCCCGATTTGTCCACCTTGCTGCCTGAGACGAGGCCGCAATAATCCGTGACCTCGGCCATCTCCGCCGAAGGTATGTTGAGGCTGAAGGTCTGGTTCTCTCGGATGCCGGAGTTCGTGTAGTGGGCCTTGCCCATTGCGACAGCAAGATAAGGAGGGTCTGTATTGACCATGCTGAACCATGCCACCGTGAGGTAGTTGGGTTTTCCCGCCACGTTCGCCCCCACCAGAGAACAGGGCATCGGATAATAAACACGACCCTTGCCGATTTCAATCTTTCCCATATCATCCTTTCAGAGGGAGTATCGGATTTGATTCGTACTCTCAAGTTTTCAAACAGATACTCCCCGTGCGGTTCGTGTGAGAAGCCGTTTAGAGATTCAGCATCCCGGGACCTTTCACCGACCCGGCTTTGTAATAGCTCTTCCCCACTGCGCCGCAGACAGGGCACCGTTCCGGAGGCTCATTGGCTGCGGTATGACCACAGCCCGGACAGATGTAGTAATCCCGCACCGGGAAATCGTCCAGGTTTTCCAGTGCCTCATGGAACAGGGCGTGATGCACCTTTTCCACTTCCATGGCATGGGAAAGGGTGATCTCTGCCGCCCTCATCTTTTCCTCTTTGGCCTTTGCCACCATCTCAGGATACATGCTTTTGAACTCGTGCATTTCTCCGGCGATGGCCGTTTTCAGATTGTCCTCAGTACCTTTTATTTCCTTTAGGTTGCTGAGATGCCTGAGCGCATGGATGGTTTCCGCCTCCGCAACGGCCATAAAGAGTTTATAGACCCCTTCCCGGTATTCATCCGCCGCCTTTTGGGCGAAGGCAAGGTATCTTCGATTGGCCTGGGACTCACCGGCAAACGCCGCCTTCAAGTTCTTTTCGGTTTCCGACATTGTTCATTCTCCTTTTTTGGTGTGATTTCGATGACCGCCGTAAAATTATATTGAACAACATGGGTAACCGGCATTGAATAGGTTGAATCATTTATTTTGCGATCTCGAGGAGTGTATTTCCGAACTCACTGTGAAGGTTGGGATACCCACCCGATCCCGGTATTTGAGACGTCTGAAAGGATTCCGCAGCCGGGCCGATCTCCTTTAATCCGGATTTACGGCTTCCTTGCATTGGCGACAGCGTCTTGCTCCCCGAAAGAGCTGTTCTCCGCAATTGGGACATTGGTAGCGTCTTTCCTCGGCGTCAACCCATTTTTCCGTTCCCATCTCTCGCCGTTGCGGCACAGCCCGCAAAATTACCTGCCGGCCCGTTGGGACAGGGAAATTATCAATGTGCTCGCAGGGAAATGCGTCGCATTGGTGACACCCTTCATAACCTTTCTCACTGGTACAGGACCTGATCGCGCAGGTAGTGCAGTAGCCGAACACATCACTCGATAAACAGCCTTCACACCGTATCTCCTCGGGAGAGACCCCATAGACAGGGGCCAACCGTTCCTTGAACTTTTGGTTATCGTCACTATGGGCTATCATAATCGCACACACCCCGCAGTAAAGACCGCAAGGAGCCAGCAATTCCTTTTTGATTTCCATGTCATTCCTCCTTTATTTCGATGAACCCTTATGTTCTCTGCCCTTATCAAGTCAACCAGGCTTTCAGGGCTTGCTTGGTTTGCAGATGCTTCTCTTGCCACTTACTCCTTTAGACAAAAAGGAAGGCGGATATGTGACATGAAAAGTTGATCAAGAAGCTTCCTTCGCCTGGTTTCTGAATTGACTGTGGTACAGGCGATGGTAGACACCCTCCCTGGCAAGGAGTTCCTCATGGGTTCCCTGCTCCATCAGCCTGCCTTTCTCGATCACGATTACCTGATCGGCGCCGGAAATGGTTGAAAGCCGGTGAGCAATAACGAAGCTCGTGCGTCCCCGCATCAATTCATTGAGCGCCTTCTGGATGGACAGCTCGGTACGGGTGTCGACAGAGCTCGTCGCCTCGTCCAGAATGAGGATGGCCGGATCGGCCAATACGGCCCGGGCGATCGACAGGAGCTGGCGCTGCCCCTCGGAAAGGCTCGCACCCCGTTCCGAGAGAATTGTGTTGTAGCCCTGCGGCAGCCGGCGGGTGAATCCGTCCGCATGGGCCAACCGCGCTGCAGAGACAACTTCCTCATCGGTGGCAGTGAGACGACCGTAGCGGATGTTCTCCAGTACGGATTCGCTGAAAAAAAACGACTGCTGAAGGACCACACCAAGCTGCCGCCGCAGGCTGTCCCGGGACACGGTACGTATGTCAATTCCGCCGAACAGGATTCGCCCCTCGTCTATATCATAGAAGCGGGAAAGGAGGTTGACGAGGGTCGTTTTTCCCGCCCCGGTATGTCCCACGAGGGCGATCCGTTCTCCGGATCGGGCATGGACGGAGATGTCTTTCAGCACGGGAACGCCGGGCACATAGGAGAAGGTCACGTGTTCGAGTTTGACTTCTCCGGACACCCTGGATAGTTCCACCGCCTGCGGTACATCGCTCTGGCTGGGGATCGTATCCAGGATCTCAAAAATTCTCTCGGCCCCGGCCAGCGCCCTCTGGACCTGGTTGTATAGATTGCCGAGCTGGCGAAGCGGTTCTGCGAAGCGCCGCGAGTAAGAGATGAACGCGGCGATCGTCCCGATCGACACCGCCCCCCGAATCGCCAGCCATCCGCCAAGGCCGCAAAGAATCGCGATATTCAGGTTTGACAGGATGCCCATCATCGGCATCACCACCAGGGCCAGCGTCATCGCTCGAACCCCGGTCAAACGGACTTCTTCGTTCGCCCGGTCGAAATGTGTGAGGACGCTTTCCTCCTGCCCGAATGCCAGCACTATCCGCTGCCCGCTGTAGGTCTCTTCGAGCACCGCGTTCAGTGCCCCCAAGCGGGCCTGGTAACTCCGGAATACATTGCGCGTTTTTCTTCCCACCGTACCCACGAGGCCGATCATCAACGGGAAGGCAACCATTGACCCAAGGGCCAGCCAGGGGCTCAGGATGAAAATGACGAACAGGATGCCCACCAGGGTCAGAACCCCGGTGAACAGCTGAGCCGCGTTGTTCGTAAGCACCTGGCTGATCGCGTCCATGTCGTTTGTCAGCCGGCTCATGAGTTCCCCCTGAGCCCTGGCATCGAAGAACCTGAGCGATAGCGTTTCCATGTGGTTGAAGAGGTCCGAACGTAGCGTCCGCATCGCCTTTTGAGACACTCTGACCGTCAGGATTCCCTGGATCAGCTGCGCCACGGCAGACAATACATAGGCGGCCGCCATGAGGAGAACCGGTAATAAAAGGGCCCTCAGGTTTCCTTTGGCAAGTTGGTCGATGGCCCGGCCCAGCAGGTAGGGTGCGGCAAGGGCCAGCGCCGTTCCGAGGGCGGCGATCAAGGCTATCACGACCAGACCGCCTCGATGCGGACGCAGATAGTGCATCAGGCGGCGAAGCGCACCCCGAACATCTTTAGGGCGCTCGATGGTCCGGCCCTGGGGGCCGCCCGTTCCGCCGGGGCCCGGCGTCCCGGTCATCGTCACCGGGGCACTCTGCCTCGTCTGCCCGTCAGCCATGGTCTCCCGCCTCGCCGTCCGGCGGCTCACCGAGTTGAGAGCGATAAATGTCGCGATACATGGTATTCGAGGCGAGCAGCTGCCGGTGGGTACCGACAGCGTTGATCCGCCCCTGGTCAAGCAAAAGGATCCTGTCGGCCAGGAGTACGGTGCTGATCCGCTGCGCCACGATAAAGCGGGTCGTAGCGTTTTTCGAATCAGCGATCAACCGGTCGAGAGCTTCCTGGAGCCGGACTTCCGTCTCTATATCCAGGGCGCTCGTCGAATCGTCCAGGATGAGGACCTTGGGTTTCACAAGCAGCGCCCGGGCAATCGCGATCCTTTGACGCTGTCCCCCGGAAAGCGTCACCCCCCGTTGGCCGATAACGGTATCGTACCCCTTGGGCAGCTCGGCGATGAATTCATCAGCCTGAGCTGCCCGCGCCGCAGCCATGACTTCCTCATCGGTGGCGGCCGCCTGTCCATAGCGGATGTTGTCGCGCACGGTGCCGCTGAAAAGGACAGCTTCCTGGAGCGCCACCCCAATCGCGCTTCGCAGCAAGTGAATATCCAGATCCCGCACGTCGATGCCGTCGAAGGTGATCCGGCCGGATGTCACATCGTAGAAGCGGGGGATGAGGTGAATCAGGGTCGATTTTCCGGAACCTGTGGCACCCAGGATCGCGACGGTCTCCCCGGGTTCGGCCGAGAAGGAAACATCCGACAGCACCGGTTCTGTGCTGTTCCCCCGGTAGCTGAAGGAGACATTCTCAAAAACAATTCGCCCCTTGGGATGCGCAAACGTTGCTGCCTGGCGGGGTTTCCCCACTTCCGGCTCGGCGTCCAGGACCTCCAGGATTCTCCTCGCCGACGCGTCTGCGGCAGCAAGGGGACCGAGCATCCCCGCCAGCATGAGGATCGGAAAAAGGGCGAAAGAGAGATAGTTGATGGCCGCCACCACCTCCCCAACGGTCATTTGGCCTGCGGTGGCCATCCTACCGCCGATCCAGACCGCGCTGACGATGGCCAGATTGAGGATCAGAAGCATGAACGGAATGAAGACCGCCATGAGTTGGGAGGCCTGAATGGTCCGGTTCATGAGTTCCTCATTTGCTTCACCGAATCTTGCCATCTCGTGTGCGGTCCGAACGAATGCCTTGACCACCCGCATTCCGGCCAGATTTTCCTGGAGGACGATATTCAGCCGATCGAGCCGCTGCTGCATAAGAAGAAACATCGTGCGGGCTTTACGGGCAAAGAACCACACCAGAACAACGATCAGGGGTACAGCCACCGCCATAATCAGAGCCAGACGGGGGCTGGTGAAAATGAGAAGCACAATGGCCCCGACGGCCCAGATGGGAGCCCGCGTGAGGATGCGGAGCGAGAGCATAACAACAACCTGCACCATATTGACGTCGCTTGTGGAACGAACGATGAGCTTCCCGGTCTGAAGGGTATCGAGGTTTGCAAAAGAGAAGGATTGTACCTTTCGCATGAGCGCGCTGCGCAGGTCGGCGGCAAAACCCATGGCAACGCTCACGGAGAGGTAATTGTTGATCAGGGCTACGCTCGCAGAGAGGATTGCGGCACCCACCATGTAGAGGGCCGTCGTGATGATGACGTAGAGGTTTTTCGGCACGATCCCCTGGTCAATGACACGCTGCGTGAGATGGGGAATGACAAGGTCGGCCGTGACCATGACAAGAAGCAGCATCAATGCGACCGCGGCCCGCACCCGGTACGGCCGCAGAAACCTGTAAAGGCGCAGGAGGGATCTCATCGTTCCTCCTCTCCGGAATTTTTCCCGGCTGTTGGACTCACCATCCGAATACGTCTTTCCGTTTGCCGGATTCTGCAACTTGCCCCTGTTCCAACCGCAATACGTGCGTGACGGCCTTGGGCATTTCCTTGAAACGGTGCGTGACGAAGATGCTGCTGACCGGTGTTTGCCGGCAGAGCTGATCCAGCAATTTGATGATATGAAGGCGATGTTCGGCGTCTAACCCCTGGCATGGTTCGTCGAGCACAAGCAGGGTCGGATTTTTCACCAGCGCGCGCGCCAGAAGTACCATTCGCTTTTCTCCGGCGGATAGTGAACGAAACGGACGTTCTGCCAGCTTTTCGATCTCAAGAGCAAGCAGCCAGCGATCCGCAAGCTGCTCCTGCTCCCGGGAGCAAGTCCGATACAATCCCACTGAATCGAAAAAACCGGAACAGACTACCTGGCGGCAGGTGATATTCCGGTCATAGTACAGTTGCAATTCCGGCGACACGCATCCGATACGGCGTTTTATCTCCCAGATGCTTTCTCCTGAACCTCGCTTTTTGTCGAATAGGGTAATCTGATTGGCGTACACCTGCGGATTGTCCCCCAGAATCAGGCTCAACAAGGTTGTCTTTCCGGCGCCGTTGTGCCCCACTACCGCCCAGTGTTCACCCTGTTTCATCTTCCAGTTGACGTTGCGCAATACGGGCGTCCCGTTGTAGGTGACCGATGTATTTTCCATCTCGACCAGCGTTGCATATTCGCCGGCTGATTTTTCAGAATTTTCAGGGAACCGCAGGTGATCGCTCGCCGGGGTTTGTTTCCGAGCAGCCAGGAACTGCCGTACGAACGGTGTCCGCAGAATTGTTTTTTTTGGGCCTTGGGCAATGATGCGATTATCATGTACACAAAGGAGGTGCGTCATGCCCTCCGGAATTTCATCACCCCTGGAAGTGATCAGTAATACCTGGAAATTTCCCGTAGCCAACAATTGTTCAACGATATTCCGCAGCATACCGCGGGAAGCAGTATCCAGCCCGCTGAAAGGATCATCAAAGATCAGCAGTTTCGGCGCTTGCATCAGCGCGCGAGCGATCAGAACCTTGCTGGCTTCTCCGTTCGATACATGGATGATTTTGCGATCCAGAAGGTGGGAAATCCCCAATAATTCGACTGCATTCGCTCTTTTCCGACTGTAGGTTTCTTCACTCATCCAATCCGGTGCGGCTTCCTGGGACAAGTGCTGCTTGATCCCCTCTTCGCTCAGCAATTCTGCCACGGTCGGCGCATCTTCGCCTTCGATACTCTGCCAGCGCGCTTGATGGTACCCGGCATACCGCTGCAATAATTGCCGACGCGCTTTGGCGGAAATCCTCAAGATTTCTCCCGGCTTCAGATAAGATCGAGCAGCTTCCCCGGCTCCATCAAAAAAGAACCGGACTTGCCCACGCACGAGAGGGACTCTGCGACAGATTGCATCCGCCAGGAGAGACTTGCCGGACCCGTTCGGTCCTATAACTGCCCAGTGCTGTGAGGATTTCAGCGCCCAACTCGTTCTTTCAAACACCGGTGTGTCGCTCACCCGCAGGGTGACGTCATCAAGGGTGATAAACGGATTTCCCATAGCCTGTTGCAAAAAATTCACAAGTACATACCTCAGACGCCAGTGAAAAATGCCTGCGGAGGTCCATTCCCCCGCAGGGCTGGATGATATGCGATTTCCAATTCAGACGCTCTTGCCGTTCACGCCATATAAAAAAGAATCAGAGGTTTGGGCTTTTGTCAATACTTAAGTAAAAGGCCCCCGGGATTTCCACCTTATCCCATGGATGCAGATGGTTGCACTATTTCTTCGAAAATGTGATATAGGAAAATAATAGACTCCGCCGATGCGAATACTTCGTCGTCGGGTCTTGAAGGCCGGCACGGTGAGATCCTCGTGCATTCCGGATGGATGAACAATGAACGGGTAACGGGTAGCGGACATGGGGGTATTGGACAGAATCGAAAAAAACAAGGTGAGGGACCTGCTGGGCAAGGGATGGCTCACCCATGACGGTATGTGGTTTTATCACTCCTGCCGTGAATTGGGCGCTGAGAAAGCGAACGCCTTGAACAAAGCCGCCATAAGATCGCTGGCCCCCATCGAGATGGCGAGGGCCAGGAGTGCCCTGGCAATGGATAAACAGGAGATGGATACATTTGATGGCCTCAAAGTATTCCTTCTGGAGGCATTGGAATTGATCCTGCCCGATTCGGTCTTTGAGAGATTTCACTTGACTTCACCCTCAAGAGGTCTTCTGCGCTGGGAATGGGAAGACTGGGAATGCTTCGCCTACAAGGGTATGAAGCGCATGGGAATGATCGACGAGTACCGCTGCGGAGTCATGTACAGGATCGAGTGCTGGCTTGAGTCTCTGGGGATCACGTATGAAATCAATCCCAGGCTCGAGAGGTGCATCATGCACGAAACAGGATCCTGTTCGGGCGACATCAGCATCTCGCTCCGTGGAGAAGGTCGAGTTTCCGGTTGAGGCGTGATCAGACCTGTATTGGATGAAACGGTCTGTTTCGAAAACGTGTGCTTAGGAGAACGACATGAAGATCCCCTATTATCAGGTTGATGCATTTACGAACAGAGTCTTTGCGGGAAATCCTGCCGGTGTATGCCCTCTGGAGACCTGGCTTGACAACGGAACACTGCAGAATGTCGCTGCGGAAAACAACCTGTCGGAAACCGCCTTTATCGTGGAGAAGGAAGAAGGCTGGGAACTGCGCTGGTTTACCCCAAGGACGGAGGTGGACTTGTGCGGCCATGCCACACTTGCGAGTGGTTACATCGTTTCCAGCGTTCTGAAACGCGGCGGTTCCGTTATCCGATTTTTCACGCGGAGCGGGATCCTGACGGTGCGAGAGCGGGATGACCTGCTGGTCATGGATTTCCCTTCCCGCAAAGGCGAACCGGCATCAGCCCCTGCCGCCTTGAAAAAAGGCCTCAGATGCGACTTTGAGGAGGTATACAAGTCACGGGACTATCTGGTGATTTTAGCCAGCGAGGAGGAAGTGAAGAAGCTGCAACCGGACTTCGCCGAGTTGACAGCAGTGGACTGCTTAGGCATCATCGTGTCTGCGAGGGGACAGGAAGTGGATTTCGTGTCCAGGTTTTTTGCGCCTCGTGTTGGGATCCCGGAGGACCCGGTTACCGGCTCCGCCCATTGCACCCTGGTTCCCTACTGGTCTTCCCGATTGGGGAAAAAAGAACTCGTCGCGCATCAGGTCTCCCAGCGCGGCGGCGAGCTCTTCTGCGGGGATATGGGGGGCAGGGTCTCCATTGCAGGCAGGGCGGTGATCTACCTCGAAGGGTATATCTACACTGGATGACGGCCACGGGAATTCCAAGGCATGAAGGCACTCGGTTGAATTGAGATAAGCTCTGGCCGAGAATTGGATAAAGATTTCTCAGGGAAATGAAGATGAATGATTCTGTGGGTCTGGTAATCCTCGCGGTAATCGGAGGGGCGGCAGTTGCGCTTCAAGGTCAGCTCATGGGGTTGATGGACAAGGTCATGGGCACCAGAGAGAGCGTGTTCATCACCTATGGGAGCGGAGGGCTTCTGGCGGCGGTTATCATGCTGGCCGCAGGCGGAGGCAACCTGAAGGCATGGCGCCATGTCCCCTGGTATTCTTTGAGCGCGGGCTTTTTGGGCCTGGTGATTGTTGGAACGATCGGCTATACCGTGCCTCGGCTGGGACTTTCGAAGGCCTTCACAATCCTGGTCGCCGCCCAGTTCATTGTGGCCGCTCTCCTGGATCATTTCGGCCTGTTCGGGGCAACAGTGCGCCCCGTGGAATTAAGCCGCCTGCTGGGCATGTGCATCCTTATCCTGGGCGTGTGGCTTATCATCAGGTAAGGACCCACCGGATTCCCAACCGGAGGTGGAGGGTTTGACCAAAACTAATACACATTATTCCAATTATGGAAGAAGAAACTCAGTTCAGAAAGGGGAAAGAAACCATGAAAGTAGTGGCGTTTAACGGAAGCAGCCGGAAAGACGGGAACACGGCCATCTTGCTGGGCGTCGTCCTGGCGGAACTCGAAAAAGAAGGGATTGAAACCGAACTCATCCAAATGGCCGGGAGCCCGCTCCAGGGGTGCATTGCATGTCGCAAGTGCTTTGATAACAAGAACAAAAAATGCTCTGTGGATTCAGATAAGCTGAATGAATACCTCGGAAAAATGATAAAAGCCGATGGGATTGTTCTGGGTTCCCCGGTGTACTATGCCGATGCAACTGCGACGATCAAGGCGCTCATCGAACGATGCGGATTTGTTTCCGCCGCGAATGGGGGACTCTTTACGCACAAGGTAGGAGCGGCTGTCGCCGCGATGCGCCGGGCAGGCGCAATACGGACCTTTGACACACTCAATCACCTGTTTCAATACAGCCAGATGTTCATTGTCGGTTCGACGTACTGGAACGTAGGCGTGGGACGTGACAAAGGGGACGTCAAGGAGGATGTCGAGGGCATCAGGATCATGGAAAATCTTGGCAGGAACATGGCCTGGCTGCTGAATGAAATTCACTCGTAGAGGGCCGCCGCGCCCACAGGCTTGCAATTCCCCCTTGATTCCGCGACCGGACGGATCATTTTTCGAGCAAGAACTCAAGCAAGAGATCGGAGATGCGGCTGTTCAGGGAAGATGAAACCGTGATCGACTTACGGGGTGTAGAGAGGTGACTAACGGCCAGCCACCGGAGGCGGCACAGGACTGGTGCCGGATCAGCGAACAATACATTTCGAATCTTTCTTCCTGCAAGGTCCACAGGGTTCTCGAAGATACGACCGATTTCTACGGAGTGGAATACGGCGATGTAATTCTCCTGAATGACGTCGGGTATCTGGTACGGGGAACAGAGTCGGAAAAGAAATTCGGACTGGAAGGGGAACCCAAACCCTGGGTGAAAAGCTGCATCGATCTTGTCACCGGGGAGCGCAAGATCATCAAACTTACTTTTCTGGAAGAATTTTCATGCACCATTGAGGGGCTGAAGTTCACGTGCCTGCGTAATCCGGAGAAGGAGGCCCGGATCCTCGAAAAGGTGAAGGGGCACCTAGGGTTCATGCAGGGATTTTCCGCAGTGGACTCGGGAGGGAATGTCGTCAGGGTTCTGGATCGCATTGCGGGTAAGAGCCTGGATAACACCATTCAATCTCTTCCCGTGGCGCATGTAAAATACTATCAGGAACATCTGTCCGATATTCTACAGCACCTGGGGGCGGCCTGTGACGCCCTTGGAGACCTGCACCGCATGGGCGAAATTCATGGAGACATTACTCCTGATCACATCTTCGTGGAAACGGGAACGGGCAGGTACCGATGGATTGATTTTGATTACGATTTCAAGGAAAGAGAGCACGTCTTCGAACGGGATATCCTTGAAATGGGAACCCTGCTTGCCTATGTAGTGGGAAAAGGATACCTGATTTTGAGCGACATCAGGCTCCACCATCCCGAAATTGCCGAACGGCTTCGTGCGGAGGATATGCAGAGCGTGTTCCCGAGCCAGCTGGCCAACCTGAAAATGGTCTACCCTCACCTGCACCATGAGCTGAACCAGATCCTCTTGAGATTCTCCCAGGGCACCGGGGCCGTGTACCGAGATGCAAAGGAACTGGCGGCGGACATTGCCCGCGCCGCAACACTCATAAAGTAAATCTCCGGGTCTCCATCTGGCGTGGGCCTAATCAATATTCCTTCCTCTTTGAACGGTTTCGGGCATATAGCGGTAAACGATCCAGGCGCCCGCGATCGCCATGACCCCGCCCGTCAGAAACGGCAGATCGAAAAACACGATTGCGAGAGCACCGGCGATCATCGGGCCCAGCGCCAGCCCAAGGCCGAACCCCAGGGTGATGAAACTCATCTGCCGGCCTTCGCCCCCCACCTGTGCAAGGTCCGCTGCAACTGCAAACGCCGGCGCCGCAATGCCCGCGGTCGCTATGCCCTGCAAGACCCGCAGGAGAATAAACTGCCAGAGGGTGGTGACCTCCCCCAGCAGCCCGGTGACCGGGGCGATGAAAAGCAGTGCCAGGATAATGATGGGCCTCCTGCCCACTGAATCGGAAAGGTGCCCCAGAGGGACCTGACACAGTACCCGGCCAGCCATCAGGGAACTGAATGCAATGCTGAAACCGAGGGCGCTGATGTTCAAACGCGCGTTGAATTCATTTTCCAAAGTGGCGACCAATGAAAAGGCAATGGCCATGATAAAAGTTGCGGCTGCGGCGCTGAGAATTCCCGGATGCATCAACTCTCTGTCCAGAATCTTGAAGGGCCTGGCAGGAAGAGCTTTGGGCGGCATTTTCACCTCGTCGACCCAGAAATAGACCAAAACCATTGCCGCAGCAATAAAACCTGCTCCGACAGAAAACGCGACATTGAACCCCCAGGCGACCTTCAGAAATCCACCTAATAACGGCCCAATGGTAAACCCGATGACTCGCATTGTGCTGTAAATGCCCATGGCCCCGCCTCGGGTTTTCCGCTCGGTGACTGCCACCATAATGGCCAGGGAGGCTGGGATGGTTATCGCGACGCCGACACCCTGGAGCATGCGGAGGAACACCAGTTCCAGAAAATTGTTTGCAGGAACAAATCCGATGGTTCCTGTACACATCAATCCGAGACCGATCAGAATGAGGACCTTGCGCCGGCCCATGTGGTCGCTCAATGCCCCCATAAAGGGTTGCAGGACTGAATTCACCAGGCCGTACAGTGAGAGCAAAATACCAACGAGAACCGGCAAGGGGAAATGCAGATATTCCGTCGGGATTTTTGCCACATAGAGCGGCAGGATAATGAAAAGAATGCTGTTGCCCATCGCATCGGCCATGCGGGCAATGGAAAGTGCCAGAACAGGCCGGGTCAGTCCGATGGATTGCGCAAATCTCTTGTTCACCTCGAAATCTCCAGATTCAGCCGTGCGCCGGGTATCGCATGCTCTTTGTACTTTTAACCCGGCGTAAATATTAAGATAGCAATGCATCGGCCGTTTACAAGAAGTTTCATGACCGGCAATCTACAGCTTCAATCTTTCACCGGCCCTCCCTTTGACAGGCAGAGCCGGCCGTTTATCCGCCTCAAGCCGCCGGTCAGCGGTGTCGAAAATCGTTAGCAGACAGGAGTACTGCAAAAAAGTGATTGATATTGACTTCATATCGTGCACATCATGAGCGCGCGCCAGGGGGTGTTCGTCCCAGCCACAGCATAGCAGCCCAGAAAGAGGCCCTTGTGGCGAAACGGAAGTCGACGGTAGTGGTGGGCTAGACCTTGCCGGATCCCCGCACGCCCTACACGCATATGTATTCTCCGCAGCTTGGAGGCTCAAACACATATCGCCTTCGGCGATAAGGAGAACTACTCGGAGGGGAGAACGGGATCGTCATGCCTCTCTGAGCAGTGTCTTGGTTTCATGCGGCTGCAGCAGCAACGAAGCTCTTTCCATCAACGGTCATAAGAATCTGCTTGGCATATCTCAATAGAAATTGGCCTTCAAGAAATATCCACAACATCTGACTCGCAAATAATCCGCAATCGAGTCTGTTCCGGAGAGGCCTCCACATGTGTATTTTTTGACACCATGTCACATTAATATGTACCATCGAGCCAAAGCTTTTCCGACGGGTCATTATAAACATACCGTTTTTTCAAGATATTTGTTGGTTTGTTGAAAATTGGTAAAGATCTTGCTTGCGGTTTCAGAATTTGGACTCGAACGCTTTTTCTCGAGGGAGAGAAGGCACCTGGAAGCAGGTCCAAACCGAGTCACGGATCGCATGGCGGTTTGAAAGGCGATCCGTCTCGGATCATTGATCACAGCTTCTCAAATTAAGGAAGGAGGCAAAATGGGCAAGTATCTTTGGAGGACATGGGTGTTGACGGTTTCCATCGGAGTGTTGCTCACTCTCGGGGCAAGGAAGAACGCAATGGCGGGCATGCAACTTGACGTCCATATCGACCTTCCTCCTCTCTTCGAAATACGAACTCCACCGCCGATGGCGGTTATACCCGGAACCTATGTGTATCTGGCCCCCGACGTTAAGGCAGATATTTTCTTCTATCACGGGTACTGGTATCGTCCCCATCGTGGCCGCTGGTACAGGGCCAGTTCCTACAACGGCGGCTGGGCGCCTCTCGCACCTCGCTATGTGCCCCGCGCGCTGACACAGCTCCCTCCCCGCTATCGCAGCCTCCCTCGCGGGTACCACAGGATACCCTACGGGGAGGTGAGAAGGGACTGGAGGAAGTGGGAACACGAAAAACGCTGGAATCGGGATAGAGCATGGCAAGAGGGGTGGAAGCGGAACCGGGAATACGAGCGGACGAAATACTCGCATGAGCGGGAGCGGCAACGGGAACGAAACCGCGCGACGTACACACATGAGCGCGAGCAAAAACGGAGAAGTGAAAGCGTGAAGTACGCACATGGGAGCAAGCCGCAGCGGAAACCCTCTGTCCACGAGCAAACAGCAGAAAACGAGAGAAGACAGGGCTCAGGGAACATGCACGGAAACGACAAGCACAAAAAAACAGACGGCAAAACGGAATGATGGAACTCTCATCGTCAGCTTTTTAAGAAGATAATCCTCTCTTTTCAAGGGAAGGATAGGATGCAGCGGCCCGTGGACATCCTGACCGATAAGGACTCTACAGGACCTTCCGTTTCTACCGGGCAGCCCACGGAGTCGCTGTGACCTCTCCATTTCCGTCTTCCAGGTACTTGACACGCGGTTCGTGAGCCGCAATCTTACAGCTCCTCCAGCCTGTCACTTGCACCCGCCCAGAAGTGCGTCTTAATCGGGGAAGCGGATTTTTGCTGCCTACTCGCACGAAAGTCGAAATCCGAGGCCGATTGTCGGCTAACATATTTAATTTTAAGTTCTTTTTGGTTCACCCAGGGTGATTCGAACACCCGATCTACAGATTCGTAGGGCGAAGAAGATTTCTACTGGTCTACCAAGGCGTTTTGCAGGCAACACTACAAACCTGCTCAGCGCTTCGAGAATAATGGGACATAATCCTTTTTACCGTGGCAACTCCGATTCCCAAACCAGCAGCAGCACGCCACACAGGGTCCTTGTTGGATACAGATTTCTGCGACCTACGTTCCTCACCAAAATGCCTTTTCATGGGTTTTAGAGCTGCATTATTGTTTTATCAGTGTTGAATTATCGTTTTATGGTCCTCCCACGTACCTGGAAAAGTCTGAAGCCTATTCAACAACAAGATACTTAGGAGCTTCTCCCCTCTCCTTAGAGCCAATATTAACAAGCACATCGCAGCACTCCTGCAGCAGGAACTCTCCAGCCCCCCCGCCATTGTGTGTTGTCCAGACCACGTTGTCCAGATCCAACAATGGACAATCAGATGGCACCGGTTCCCAACGGTAAACGTCCAGGGCGGCGCCGGCAATCTTCTTCTCACTGAGAACCTTGATCAGCGCGTTTTCGTCTACGATACCGCCGCGCGATCCGCTGATGAGGAAGGAATCCGCTTTCATCTCCGAGAAAATTTCTTGGTCAAACATTTTCTCCGTCGATGAATTGTAGGGAACGTGAATGGAAACGAAATCCGCCTGTTGCACGAGTTCCTTGAGTGTGCCAATAAACCGCGCATCCACGATCTGCTCCTCATCGGCACTTACCCGGTTTCTCTTGTAGTAGAGGATCTCCATACCAAGGCCGAATGCCAGCTTAGCCGTTTCCTTTGCATTTTCTCCAAACCCTACCAGACCCAGTTTCTTCCCATGCACAAGCCGTATATTGGGAACATTACCCCAGTTGAACTTGGTCCTGGAGGGGCCTTCCGATTTCAACCCGTCTGTAGCGTTCTTGCGGTTTTTTGCCGCGCAATGAGCGAAGATGAGATTTCGGCTAAGTGATAGGATCAGAGCCATCACGTGTTCGGCCACGGAGCGAGTCGATACACGCGGCATATACGATACTGAAATTCGAAGATCCTTGGCTGCCGCAAGGTCGATATTCCTGTAATCTCCACCGAATTTCTGTATCATCTTCAGTTTTCCGGCCCCTTTGACCATAAGCCGCCGGCCAATCCGGGTTCGTTCACAAACCAGGTAATCGGCATCGGAGATGAGGCTTTCCAGCTCATCCTCCCCACTGCAAATTACAGCGCGAAATCCGGCTGACATATCGATTTTGGACGGGAGGGAAACCAGATAGTCCAACTCAGTCTTTATTGTATCCCCAAAAAAATAATGTAAGGCATCCAGTGCCCTTTCAGACGGCTCACCGTTGAGGGCAGTTTCCATTAAACGAAACATCGTGTCATCTTCTGAGAAAAGAATTACCTTCTCGCCCATATGTCAATACCTCGTGTAAAGATCTCAATTTAATTCTGGACAAAAGCAACGGCCTCGATCTCGACCATCCATTCGGAATCCACCAGGGAAGCCACGGCTATCTGCGTGCTGGCCGGATACGGCGGATTGAAGACCTCGTTCCTGACCTGATCAATGAGATCCCGATATCGAATGTCTCGCGAGAAAACCGTGATCTTTATAACATCGTCGAGGGTTGCACCGGACTCGGCCAGCACTGTACGGATGTTCTCGAAAACCTGCCTTGTCTGGCCTGCGACATCGCCTTTCGCCACCGTCCGTCCCTCGGGATCCCATGGGATCTGGCCAGCGACAAAGATCAATTTCCCATTAGAGACCTCCCAGCCGGGACTGTAATGTCCCCTCACCTTCACATCCTTCGGTTTCAATACCCGTTTTCCCATCTGTGCTCCCCCCTTTTAGATGTAATACAACTCTTGCATGTAACCAAATATCGACAGGTTTGCCCTAGGCTCCGGCTCCAGCGAAATCCGTATCGCCATAGGAAATAGCCAAAATTGCAACTGCTACACCCATTATCGTCAGGTTCTATTTTCGGCTATATCTCCACCATTCTCTTCAAACTGACGCAGCCAAAACCTCCGACCTCAAAGCGATCTTCCGAAAAATCATTTCAAAACATGGGGAAGCCAAAGGGCAAGAGATGGAAAAAAATAGAGTATGACAAGTAAGACCAACATCAAGACAACATACGGATAGGAACCCTGTATTACCTCCTCGATGCGTTGTTTACCCGCAACGGCTACGACGAATAGATTGAATCCGACAGGCGGCGTTATCAACCCCATTTCGATAAGGACCACCAGCATGACTCCGAACCATATGGGATCTAACCCGAGCTTCTGAGTGATCGGATAAAATATAGGGATTGTAAGGAGCATGATTGATATCGGATCGAAAAAAAAGCCTAACAGAATATAGATGAATGAAATCACCATTACGAAGACCCATGGAGTGCCTCCATAATGAGAGATAACCCAATTTGTCAGCTCCCTGTTGATCCCCCCGTTTACTAATGCAAACGAGAATATGGAGGCGCCCACCATGATAAAGAGAATCATCGAGGTGGTCTGAACGGTCCGGGAGAGGGCGAGCTTTAAGTTACTTAGGATCAATCCACCATAAATCCAACTGAGAAGTATCGCCAGAAACGCCCCGACAGCCGCGGCTTCGGTCGGTGTCATCAGACCTAGATAGATGCAACCGAGAACCATCCCGATAAGAAACAGCACAGGAAGCCCCTGCAACAGGATGATGATTTTTTCTTTCCCTGTACAGCTCTCCCGGGCTTTTGGAGCAAGTTTTGGATTCAGGCGAGCGCGTATCCCCACATAAAGCATAAACAGGGCCATTAGAAGGATGCCCGGGATAATGCCGGCTGCAAAGAGGTCGGCAATGGACTGCTGTACCAGTGCGCCATAGATGATCAACGGAATACTAGGAGGAATGAGAATACCCAAGGTCCCCCCCCCGGCTATGGAGCCCAGCACCATTCGCCGGTCATAATTCTGCTTTGTCAGCTCCGGGATGGCCACGGTCCCCACGGCGGCAGCGGCCGCCACGCTGACCCCGGTTAGAGCTGCAAATACACCGCACGTGACGATATTTACTTGAAGGAGTCCCCCGGGGAGTCGAGAAAATAGTAAGCGCATTGCCTTGTAAAATCTCTCGCTGGCGCCTCCAAGCAGAATCATCTCACCCATAAAGATGAACATTGGAATAGCAATTAAGGTAAAGTTATTGACGCTGTTCCATATAACATCGCCTAGGGGTCGAAAAAACAGAAGGCCTCCTTGGAGAAATAATGCCAAGAGTCCTGCTGCTCCTAAAGCAAAGGCAATCCATTGCCCGAGAACGAGCAGCAGGAACAGACTTGCGAGACTGATCAGCAGTATAATCTGCCAACCCATAGATTATTCCTCAATTTCGGGCCCTTCAGATGCGCCCTTGGACTTTAGAAGATAGATCAATCTTGTCGCGACCTCCAACATCAGCAGAAGTACACCCAGGAGTATAAACAGACGCGGAATATATAGGGGGGTCTGAGCGATGGAAATGCTGGTCACACCGGACCTATAGGAGGACACGACATACACTCCCAGCCAGTAGGCAATGATAGCCAGATAACCAAGTGAGACCAGGTGAATTGATATATCCACCACCCAACGCCCCTTACCTCGCAGCCGTCTGTAGACAAGCTCCATGCGAACGAACCCACCCGCACTCAACGTATATGCCGCGCCCAGAAAGGTGACGGCTATGAGCAGATAGCCCGTCACCTCATCGGCGATCAACAGAGAGAATCCCAGGAACCGCCGGCTTACGACATCCGCCGTTACAAGTCCCACCATACAGAGAACGGCAAACCCCGAAAGGGACAAACCCACTATTCGAAAGAGTGCTGCCGCTCGTTCAAAGCGCATACTTTTGACCTCTCATTTCAAACGAAAACCTTATTTGTTCAGGCCCTTCCTGGCCTCCCCCAGCGCTTGGACGGCTTTCGGGCCTACGGACTCCGCCCATTTCACCCAGTAAGGCATCATCAGATCCTTTGCCTTTTGTCGATCTGCTTCGGATGCCGTGGTCAGAACAACTCCTGCCTTTCCCATCTTCTTGCGAGCCTTCCCCTCAAGATCAGTGACTGTGGCATTCCACTTATCTTGGTATGTCCCTGCCACCTCGAAGAAAGGGCCGGCGACATCCGGGGGAAGACTTTTAAGCGAACCTGAATTGATGGTGTCATAGCAACAGATAGTCGTGAAATCCAGGAGATAACCCCAGCTAATCAGTTCATCCCACTTACTCCCCACGGTAAACTGGGCGGAAGCGATGAAGGCGTCTATTACGCCTCGCTCCATTGCCTGGGGAACCTCCGTGTTCGGCATTGCTACAGGAATGGCACCGAGGCGCCTGACGAATTCCGAATCAACAAGCCCGAAGGTCCGGATGCGCTTTCCCTTCAGGTCACTCAGTTGTCTCACTGGTTTGCCCCGACCGAAAATATTTTTGACAGAGGCAAAGTGCCAGTAAAGCAAGTCCTGATTCATTCCTTTCAACGCCTCTTTCACAACCGGCTCAAAGGCCTTCATTCCCGTTTTCAACTCTTCCAGACTTGTGACCAGCATGGGCAGATTCGTGAGGTTCAGGATGGGTAGACTCCCGGCCACGAAATCGGGCACGGCTTCTCCCCCGTTTACAAAGCCATCCCTTACTATAGCGAGTACCTGTGTGGGGTTATATGGAACCTCGCCTGCCGTAACCACGGTAATTTTGAGCTTGCCTTTCGTCCGCTCGGCTATGTCCTTCGACATCTCTTTCATAATTCTGGTGTAGGGATGACCGGGCGGTGTATACATATAGAACCGCCAGTTAATCTGTTCTTGGGCAGAAGACAAGCCGGGGCTTGCCGCAAATGCCGCTGCAAGGACCAAGGCTCCCAGGGTCTTCAACATCAATCCACGCTTTCTAATCTTCATGATACACCTCCGTTTTGAGTTTCTCTTCAGCGCCGAAGACATCTTCAAAAGCCTCCAGCCCGTTCATCAGCTTTAGAGTTCCGCAGGGGGGGTAGATGCACCGGAGCACATCCAAGATTTCTTTTTTAGTCGCCCCGTTTTCGACGGCAACACGGATATGGGCTCCGATATGTTTCTTGTCGGCAGAGAGCGCCGTCAGTGCTGCAATGAATACGAATTCCTTGACCTTCCTGTCTAATACTCCCTCTTTGGTATATGCAACCGAAATCAAGTCTTCATAGCATCTTAGAAAGTCGGGGGCCTCCTCGGCCAGAATTTTGTGGAAGCTCAGCACATAACCCCTCTTTTGTTTTATCTCCTCTAACAGCATTTGTTTTTCGTTTTCCACACCTGACCCCCATGAAGGATGATCTTGCCAAAGCACACGATTTACTATGCCTGCACCGCCTTATTCAACAAGGGTGTCGTTCCACAGATCTTTGTCATCCAGAAACTGAACTTGTATTTCCTCGCCTATTTTTTCCCATAAGCGTGGCGAGAGGCCTCTAATGCGAAACTTGGGCTTTTCCTTGACCTCAGCATGACAGGCCGTCTATATTTGGACCGGGGTGTGCAGCACCCTGACCATACCTGAGCCTCTTGTATATATTATTCGGAAGCGTTTTGACCGCCTACAATAGATACCAATTCCTCTTTGATGTAACTTTCAATAAAGTCAAGAGTATAATCAATATGAGACGTTAACACTTTTTTAGCCCTTTCATATGAACCATCGGCCAGCAACCCACAAATCTTTTCGTGGCTTTCCTGCGACTTATGTGTAAGACCGGGTACCCTGATGCAAAAATACTGATATCTAGCTAGGCTGGTGATAATTGAATCATAGAAAGCGATTATCCAATGGTTGCCAGTAGTAGCAACAAGTTTCACATGAAAGTCGGTAAGTCCTCTCAGATAGCTTATAATTTCCTTCCGATCATTAGGCTGGGGTAAAGGCAACTCTGACGCTTGCGTCACGGAAAGGGAAACACTCTCCAGGTGGCGAACATCTTTCGATTTGAGAAGATCGATCGCATAGCTCTCGATCATTTTTCTGGCAATGGAGAGCTTCCTCAACCCTTCAATGGACACTTTTGTGACATACGTTCCTTTTCTGGGAAGCCTGGCCAACAAATGCTCGCTTTCCAGTATAGAAAATGCTTCACGCAACGGAGCCCGGCTAATATTCAGCTCCGAGGCAAGATCTGCTTCATTGAGCTTTTGACCGGATTCAAATTCATTAGTGATAATTTTTCCTCTTAGATATTCGGCTACAGTTTTCGTAACACTTAAAACTTCCATGAGATTATTCCTTTTTTGTTGATTGTCGACAATATGCGACAATTAGCTCCCTGTCAAGATAAACTTTTCCGCATCATGGCTGCAAGCGGACACAAAAAGATGTCTGTTTTCAAACGATACAATCCCCGTCTGAAAGTGAGTTACGTAGCGTTGTAACACCGCAGATGGACACCAAGACGAAAAATGGGTTGGCCGTTGATGGCTAACCCATTGATTTTGCTGGTGCGCCCAGGGTGATTCGAACACCCGACCTACGGATTCGTAGTCCGTCACTCTATCCAGCTGAGCTATGGGCGCATGTTCATTTTTTTAGCAGAAACCGACGAGGATGACAAGCCGTCTTTTTGTGCTGCCGCATTTCCTTTCACCGGGTCGGATAATGAATTATGCTCCCAATCCTCACCGAGCCTTTACCAGGAAGTGGGGCCGAACGTGCTCAGCATACCACCGTCAACGTACAAGGTTTGACCGGTAATAAAATCCGAAGCCGGTGCTGCCAGAAAGACAGCCGCGTGACCGATATCCTCAGGTTTTCCCCATCGTTGCTGCGGCGTTTTCCATTTGACCCATTTGTCAAATGACGCGTCCTCCCATAGCGGGCGCGTAAGATCCGTCCGGACAAATCCCGGTCCAATGGCATTGACATTGATGCCGTATTTTGCCCAGTCTATTGCTAGCGATTTGGTCAGTTGCCGGATGGCGCCCTTTGATGCCGCATACGGGGCATTCTCCTCCCGGATAGTTTCGCTCATCAGAGATGCAATGTTGATGATCCTGCCTTTCTTTCCGCTTTTTATGCGTTCTTTTGCAAATGCCTGGCAGAGTCTGAATACGGCAGTCATGTTTAAATTGATGACAAAATTCCAGTCCTCGATACTGAGAGTTTCGGCCCAACCCCGTCTGGTGCCGCCGGCATTGTTCACCAGGATGTCAACACCGCCGGTGTCTTTGGTGATTGCGGCGGATAACGAGTCGATGTTGTCGACATTACTCATGTCAAAGGCATAGGTCCACACCCGCCGGCCGGTTCCAGCCAGGTCTTCCCGGACCTGTTCCAGCCGGGGTTCATCCCGGGCCACCAGTGCGACGTCGGATCCGGCCTCGACCAAGGCGTGGGCGATGCCCAACCCGATGCCTTTGCTGCCGCCGGTTACAAGGGATATCTTGTCATGCAGGTTGAAGCTATCCATCCTCATTGCCTCCTGTGTTTCCGGGAAGAAATTATTCAAAGGGGCTTTACCCAGGCTCCTTGACCAGTCTTTCATAGAGCTTCACCTGGCGTTTCAACGCCCGGCGGTAAATTTCATGCCGCTTCGAATCCGGGTAACATGCATGCCCGATAAGACCCGGGATATCTTCCAGATTATCTGCGAACCCCAGGGCTTCGAAAGCCAACAGGGCTGTGCCGCGGGCGGACGGCTCCTGAATGGAGGAGATTCCGATCTCCCGGCCCAGCACGTCTGTGACGATCTGCAGCCAGACGGGTGATTTTCTGAGCGCACCGCCGCCTGCGACGATCTGAAAATCCGGCGGCAGAATTGTACTCAACCGGTCGAGTACCAGGGCTATGCGGCAGGCCACCGCCTCCATGCCGGCCCGCAGAATCTCCACCGGGGTGGTCGCCAGGCAGATCCCTTGGATAGCAGCCCGTGCCATGCCCTGCCACCCAGGGGCCCGTTCGCCGGCCAGAAACGGCAGCAGCGTCAACCCATGGCCATCCGGTTTTACCTCGCTTATCCGCTGGTCCAAGCTTGCCGGGTCGCCCAGCCGCAACGTCTGCTTCATCCAGGCGAAAACATTCCCGCCCTCACTCAGGGCCCCGCCGGGCAGCGAGCGAGCGCCATCCACCCGGTAGCACCACAGCCCCTCCGGCAGGTTGTCAACCGGCCCCTGAGTCACGGCCCGGAGAGCCGTGGTCGATCCCATGGTGAGGGCCACCCGGGAAGATGAAACACACCCGGTGCCGATGTTTGCGGCGGCGCCGTCGCCCACCGCAGAGAACCAGGGCAGCTCGCGAAGTCCGGGCCAGCGCGTGGCAAATTCAGGCCGCAGCCCCTGCTGCGGGGCACTGATATCGGTCAACGGCGACAGTTGACTCACATCTACCGGGAGCCCTGCCAACAGCTGTTCATCCCAAACCAGCCGGTTGCGATCCAGCAGTCCTGTCCACGAAGCCGCAGAGTAACTCACCCTGGTTTCCCCAAAGAGCCTCAGGGCCATATACTCCCCCAGCGAAACCCACCGGGCCACTTTACGCATCAGCTCAGGCCTGGTCTCCATAAGCCAGCATAACCGGGCCGGCAGGTAGCTGGAATGAAAATGACAGCCGGTGCGGGCATGAACCGCGCCCTCTTCAAACTCAAGACGCAACCGGCGGACCTGCTTTTCAGCACGGGTGTCGGCATAGGTGAAAATGGGCGTCAGCGGCCTTGCCTTCTGATCTATCCCCATGATATTGCCGACAAAGGTGCAGGCGGCGACACCGGCCGTCTTTTCTGCCAGCGGACCTGCTTCCGCCAGGACGGCGTCGATGCCTTCCCAGACGATTTGAAGCAATGCATCGGCATCGACCTCGGACGCACCTTGTCTGGAAGTCCGGATCGCATAAAATTTCCGCCAGCAGGCATTTGCCGTCGCTCTCCCCAGACGGTCGAACAGAAGCATTCGCACAGCCGAAGTTCCGATATCAATGGCCAGGATAAGCGGAGCTTCAACCCTTTCGGGCCTTATGAATTCAGCTTTTTCCATTCCCGCTTCCCGAACTACACCACATATGCCCCCTTGATAGCCGATACCGCCTGCTTGGCGTACCGTCTCAAGATTCCGGGCGGATGTCCTAAAGCCGGCGGGGACCAGCGCTTGCGGCGTTCGGCAAGCAAGGCTTCGGTTTCTTGGGAACTGAGGCGCACGTCCTTATGGCCGATGATATCCAGACTTCTTCCGGGGATATCGATGGAAATAAGGTCATCGTCTTCGACCAGGGCAATCGGTCCGCCGGCCACAGCTTCTGGACAGACATGTCCGATGCAGGGTCCCCGTGTGGCGCCGGAAAACCTGGCATCGGTAATTATGGCCGCATGGACAAGGCCGGGGTTGGTCATCAGGGCTTCGGTGGTCGCCAGTATTTCAGGCATGCCGCTGCCCCGGGGGCCTTCATACCTGATGACAATCACCGCGCCGGGGGCGATCCTGCCTTTCAAGACGGCATCCAGGGCCGCTTCCTCGCGATTGAAAACCCTGGCAGGTCCTTCATGAGTAAGCATATCCGGCTTCACCGCGGAAAATTTCACCACCGCGCCCTCGGGAGCGATATTGCCGCGCAAAACCGCGATGGAACCGTAGCCCTTCCCCCTGGCCACAGGGCGGATAACCTCTTCCCGGTTCAACCCGTAATTGGCCAGATAGCCTTCTCCCCGCTCGAAAAAACCGTTTTCCTGCACGTCTTCAAGATTTTCACCCAGAGTTTTGCCGGTGACGGTCATGACCGCCAAGTCCAGCATATCTTTCAGCTCAAGCTGTACCCGCGGGACACCTCCGGCATACCACATCATTTCACTCACATATTTCCCCGAGGGCTGCACATTGACAAGGTAGGGCGTTTGCCGATTGATTCGGTCAAAAAGATCCGCCTCGATGTCAATACCCTGTTCATGCGCGATCGCCGGCAAATGTATCAGGGCGTTGGTGGAGCCGGACAAGGCAGCGTGGACCTTGATGGCGTTTTCAAAGGCCGCGCGGGTTAATATTTGAGAGGGCATAATACCCTTTTGGGAAAGGTCCATAACCTGACGCCCGGCCCGGCGGGCCAGACGGCGGATTTCAAAAAGGCCGGCCGGCGCCAGGGCCGTGCCGGGTAGCGCCATCCCCAGGGCTTCGGACATGCACTGCATGGTGCTGGCCGTTCCCATGAACTGGCAGGCGCCAGCACCCGGACATCCGGAGAGTTGATAATTTCTGACTTCAGACCGGACATCTTCTCCCTGATGCATCCGGGTGGCCACCTCTCCCACCAGGAGGCTGTGGGACATCGCAGGACCGGCACGGTTGCTGCCGCCGGGAATGTGAATGGCGGGAATATTCAGCCTGGCTGCCGCCATCAGATGCGCCGGGATGGATTTGTCACAGGATGAGACCACCACCAACCCGTCCCAGGGAATCACCCGCCCGTGGATCTCGACCAAATCGCAGAGAACCTCGCGGGACGGCAGGATGAAATTCATCCCATCATGGGACATCGCCCATCCGTCACAGATGTCGGTTCCATGGAAGCCGGCGGGCTTGCCGCCCTGCTGGTAAACCCCGGTTGCGGCTTCCTGCGACAGGACATCCAGGTGCACACTGCCGGGATGACTGCTCCCGAAAGCGTCTTCGACTAAAATTTGAGGATTTTCAAGGTCCGCCTCATCCCACCCCGTTCCGCAGCACAGGGTGTCAAACTGCACCCAGCTTTTCCTGAGCGCTTTGCTTTTTTGCTGTACGCCTGTCATTGATTGACTCCTTTCCGCAATTGCTCCCGCGGACGCTTACGCCCTGAGCAACAACTTTTCCTTGTATGAAACTTCATGCTACAAGACCGAAGTTTCCTGCTCGATCAAACTGGCCCACCGGCCAGCGGCCAGGCTGGATTCCGGCTTTCGCCGGAGTGACAAGTCGCTTTGCGACAACCAAAACCTCTCTTCCCTTGTAGGCAAGGGATTTCCACCATCCCCGAAAAAGACTCTAATTTCAGATTGTGTCTTAGATTGAGAAGTGATAATTGTAAATAAGAGTAATATTAGAGAGGCGTCAAGAGAAAAACACACGCCGCTGACTCACCTTTGCAGGAGATAAGGAGCGTTGAAAGAATGAAACTACCAGCCATGATCCCGATCCGCCAGACATTTCAAACCTCTCCCCTTTTGGATATTCCTAAGGAAGTGGCCGCTGAAATCGCCCGCATCAAGCCGGAACGGATTATTGCGGCCGGCCAGAGCGTGGCGATAACCGTCGGCAGCCGTGGCATCGCCAACCTGTCCGTCATTGTCGCTGAAACCATCCGCCAGCTGCGTAAAATCGGCGCCCAACCGTTTATCGTTCCGGCCATGGGAAGCCACGGCGGCGCCACCGCTGAAGGCCAGAAAAAAATACTGGCGCACTATGACATTACCGCAAAGACCATGGGAGTGCCGGTAAAATCTTCGATGGAAGTCGTCAAGGTGGCCGCCACCGGAGACGGCATCCCTGTTTATCTGGACAAGAATGCCGCCGGGGCGGATCACATCGTCGTAGTAAACCGCGTAAAGCTCCACACGGATTTCCAGGGCGAAATCGAGAGCGGCCTGGTAAAAATGATGGCCATCGGCCTGGGTAAACAAAAGGGGGCAGACCGGTATCACAACGCCATTGTCCGCCTCGGACACTACCGGGTTTTGGTCTCGGTTGCCAGGGAAATATTAAAACACGGCAAGGTCGCCTTCGGTATCGCCCTGGTAGAAAATCAGCGTGAAGAAACTGAAATCATCCGGGCGGTGGCGGCTGCCGACATCGAAAAGACCGAAAGGGAGCTCTTGATAAAAGCCAAACAGCTGTTTCCCACGATTCCGCTGAACCCCATCGATCTGCTCATAGTGGATTGGATGGGAAAAGAAATCAGCGGTACGGGCATGGACCAAAAGGTGATCGGGCGCAGCGTCATCCCCTATCACAATCCCCTGTCGCAGCCCGTCATCATGCGGATATTCGTGCGGGACTTGACCCCGGCTTCCGGCGGCAACGCCATCGCCATCGGCAATGCCGATTTTACCACCCGGCGGTTGGTTGACAAAATTGACTACCACGCCACCTACATGAACGCCATCACCTCATCCTGTCCCGAGGCCGTCAGGATTCCGATCTACTTCGACAGCGACCGCCGGGCAATAGAAGCCGCCCTCAAAACCGTCGGTGAGGTGGCCCCGGAGGAGGCGCGCGTCGTTCACATCGCCAGCACCCTCCACCTCGAAAAAATGAACATCTCCGAAGCTCTTCTCAGGGAAGCAGAGAGCATGGAGGGGATCAGCGTCACCGGTCCGCCCCGTCCCATGAAATTCGATGATCGTGGCAACTTAATCTCAGATCTCGAATAATCCGACCCGTAAGCGGCAGACGGCAGCCCTATTCTCCACCCCCCATCTGGTCCAGCAGCAACGCCAGGGCGGAGTGGTCAAGATCCCCGTTGCCCCTTGCGATGAGGGCGTTCATCAGTTCGGCCACCTGAGCGGTGCCCATCAGGGGCAGCGACAGGTCACGGCCGGTTTGCAGGGCGATTCCCAGGTCTTTGCGGTGCAGCCGGATTTTAAACCCGGGCTCAAAGGCAGAATCAATGATCCGCTGCCCGTGTAACTCGAGAATGCGGCTCTGGGCAAACCCGCCCAGGAGCGCCTCCCTCACCCTGGCAGGGTCGACCCCTGATCGTTTGGCCAGCATCAAGGCTTCTGCCACGGCCTGTATGGTCAGGCCCACGACGATCTGATTGCAGGCCTTGGTGACCTGACCGGCGCCCGCATCGCCGATATGCACGATGTTCTTGCCCAGGACCTTGAAAATGGGCATGGCCCTCTCAAATGCTTCCGTCTCACCGCCTACCATGATGGAAAGACTGCCTTGTTTGGCTCCCACCTCGCCGCCCGAAACCGGCGCATCCAGGGATTGCACCTTTACGGCTTGCAGGGCCGCATAAACCCCATGGGCGGTGGCCGGCGCGATGGTGGACATGTCCACGAAGAGCATGCCGGGCCGCACCCCTTCCACAATCCCTTTGGTCCCGAGTACCACCTGATGCACATCGGGTGAATCCGGCAGCATAGTGATGACCACGTCACTTTGCTCGGCAACGTCCTTGGGCGACCGGGCTGCTCTAGCGCCTTCACCGGCAAGCTCTTTCACCGCACCCTGACTGCGGTTGTGTACTACCAGCGGATACCCGGCGTTGATCAGATTGTGCGCCATGGGTTTGCCCATAATTCCCAGTCCGATGAATCCGATTCGTTCCATAACAACTCTCCTCATTGGTCTCATAATTCGTATTACGCCCGTACCCTCCTCAGCAGCTCCGCTGTTATCGACCTTTTAGGCCCGGAACCCGGTGTGAATCGCAGGCGGCAACCGATTCACCCCTTTAAAAGGTTCAAATCGCCCGCCTGTACCAGCCCCTGAACAGGAACGCGCACCGAAACCTGAGCATCGACTTCTGCCTTCAGGATTTCTTCGCCAGAAGGGCCGCCAGGCCGATGGCTTCGATCATCGATTGGGGATTGGCCCGGCCCTCGCCCGCCTTGCCGAAAGCCGTTCCGTGATCCACCGACGTCCTGACAATGGGCAGGCCCAGGGTGACATTGACCCCGGACATCCCTCCCCACCGGCCGGTTTTCTGATCATACTCAAAACCCAGCAGTTTCATCGGGATATGTCCCTGGTCATGATACATGACAATGACGGCATCATACATGCCACCCCGCATCTTGGAAAACACTGTATCGGCCGGGATGGGGCCTTCGACATTTTTTCCCTGGCCAACGGCATATCCCACGGCCGGGAGAATTTCATCCCGGTCTTCATGGCCGAACATCCCGTTTTCACCGCAGTGGGGATTGAGCCCCGCGACACCGATGGCGGGCCGGGTTTTGCCGAAACGCTTCAGCGCGTCAAAGGTCAGATCGATGACCCGTACAATGCGATCCTTTTTTACCAGGTCACAGGCCTGGCGCAGGCTGACATGGGTGGAAATATGGGTGACCCGGAAATCACCGTGGGTCAGCATCATGGCGTAATCACGAGTGCCGGTCATCTCGGCATAGATTTCCGTGTGCCCGGCATAATCATATCCCGCGGCATGGATCGCGGCCTTGTTGATCGGGCCGGTCACGGTGCCGTCTATCTCCTTTTTCAGCGCCAGTTCGATCACTTTGGCCACGTATTCAAAAGACGCGCGGCCCTGCTCGGACGACACGGTTTTATACCGCAAGTGCTCCAACGGCATGTTCTTCAGGTCCAGAATATCCAGCGTGCCGGGCTCAAATCGTGCCTGGGAAACCTCGTCGATGCGATGAAGTGCAAGCTTGACATCGACAAATTTCATGACATCTTCCATGACCCGAAAATCGCATACCACCACCGGACGGGCTATTTCATAAATGTGTTTTTTATCCAGCGCCTTGGCGGCAATCTCAGGGCCGATACCGCCCGGGTCGCCCACGGAAATTCCAAGAACTGGGCGCTTATCTTCACTCATGATGGTTTCCTCTTACCTTTCTTCCAGATTTCATGCAGGCGAACCAATGTATCCTTTTGCCCGAATGCGCCGGCTTTGGTGACTACCGCCACTCCCTCCAAGGCGCCGCCCGACAGCACGCCCTCAGCCACTCCGGGAATGATTTCACCTCTGATATCAATCCGTTCAACGCCGGCTGCGGTCAACACTGCATCCGCAGTATCGCCTCCTGTGAGAAAAAGGAGCCCCGGTGCGACAGCCGCCAGAATTTCCGCCACCAGATGTCCCAGGGCTTTGACAATGGATTCGGCCCCACGACCTCCGCCTGGGGTATCAGTCTGCCCGCCGTCTTCTGCAGAGCTCCCCACCGTGATTACCAGGTGACCACCGGATAGAACCCGGCGGGCCGTATCGATCTTTGCAAGCCGCCACGTATCCTGATGCCGGCCGGTCAGATCACCGGGATCCAGACGCAGCACCGTGTACGGATAAGTGCCGGTCAGGGTTTCCATCTGGAGGCGGGTGATCCCTGAGGTGCTGCCGCACACCATGAGAATGCTTCCCTCGCCGCACCTCGCGGGTGGTCCCGGCCTTGTCTTTGGCCCGCCGGTCAGGCAGCGACCCAGCCCGGCGGCCAGACCTGCGGATCCCACGGGCAGCACGCGGCTGTTCATGGTCAGGGCCAAACGGGCGATGCGGTCAAGGTGAGTGTCGGTCACGGCATCAAACACCAGGTGACGAGCCCCGAGTCGGACTCTGCGTCGGATTTCCGCCCGCAGCCCTTCTTCATCGCCTTCAAGAAAACAGAGATCAACGTGGTCCACCGGATAGCGGCATTGGGCCGCAATCAACCGGGACAGCACGGATTCCGAAACTGGTGCAACCGGGTCTTTTGACAGCTCGGTCGCGTGCAGCGGGATCCCGTGCACCCTGTGAATATCGTGCACTGTGGTCCGCCCCAAGGCGGGAAACGCCGGTGCGATAAAACTGAGCGAACAGCCCAATTCATCCATGAGTGCCTCGGTCTCGGTGCCCGGGTTGCCGCGCAGGCAGGAATCAACCTTCTTGTATAACCACAGCGATCCTATTTGTGACAGCCGGCGTGCGACGGAAATCGTACGCTGACGCGCAGTGTGGGTTTCCAGCGCACGACTGTTCGTGTAGACCGCCACAGCCCCGGGGAATGGAAGTAAATCCCCGCCCCCCGCACGGAACAATTGACGATAAGATACCAGGATGGTTTGGTCAAAAAAAGGACAGAACTGGACCCCTGTGTCGGCCGCTCCGGTCAAATCGTCTGCGATGATGACGATTTTTTGCATTGGAACAACAGAAGAGTTTATCATAACCACCGCCCGCCAAATCGAGCAGTCATCTTTCACCTAAGATCGTTTCTCACAGGCTGCCGCTCGCGGGATAGATCAGATCCTTATCAAGCCATCAAGATTGAATCCATTTTACGGCATGAAGTGCAGCACTGCCTACCGGTGGAAATGAGTCTACCAGCCATGGCCGGCCCTGTCAATCGGCAGGATTTTGTCCGGATCTCCCGTTTCGCGTAATCTTGTAATCTTTTCGCACCACTTCCCGATGGCGAAGCCCCACTCCTTTTCAGCTGTTTCCCGGAAGACTTGATCTTGTAAAAAAGACAACTCATTTCTGCATTTCACACTCACCAGTGCCCGAAAATGATTTGTGGATGTACTGTTAATAACAAAAAGCTTGACTCCAGCCGGTTCTCGGTTCTAAGAGAAACATAAGTGCACCTGTCCACGCCACCTTTGACCGAAAGGAGGTGACCCCTTCTCGTAAAAAAGCCCGTCCCCGAAACTTGTGAGACCGCAAACCCCAAAACAAGATAAGGAGGAAAAAGGTTATGGAAAAGGAAAACAGGAACATGACCCGCAGGGATTTTCTTAAGACCACAGGCGCCGGAGTGGCCGGCGCCGCGCTTCTCGCTAGCTCGCTTGGCCCCTTGGCCGGCAGGGCGCTTGCCGCCTCTCCCCCGCCGCTCGATATCGAGAAAAACCCGGTACTCAACCTCCTCAGGTGGAGCCAATTCGTGGACAGCGACAAGCCCCTGTGGGAAGAAAACTGCCGCAAGTGGGAAAAACTCACCGGCGGCAAGGTCAACATCGAATGGATCTCATGGGAAGATGTGCGCCCCAAGGCCGCCATGTCGGCTGCGGTCGGCGCCGGACCGGATGTCGTGCTGGGATGGCACGACGACCCGCATCTCTACCCCGACAAACTGGTGGATCTTTCGGATGTGGCTACCTACCTGGAGAAAAAATACGGCGGCTGGGAGCAGGTCTCCTATAAATACGGTATGAATGGCGGCCGATGGGTGGCCCTGCCTTTTGGGGCCGCGGGCCAGCGCATTGTCTACCGCAAGAGCATGGTCAACGAAGCCGGCTACGATAAGATGCCCGACAAGACCGATGAATTCATCAAGTGCTGCAAGAAACTCCATAGCCAGGGGCATCCCGTCGGCTTTGCCTTAGGCCATGCAGTCGGCGACGCCAACGACTGGTGCTACACCTGGCTGTGGTCCTATGGCGCCTCCACCGTCAACGCGGACGGTTCACCGGCCATCAACAGTCCCGAGACGCGAAACGCCCTGGAATCGATGAAAGAACTTTACAGCGCCATGATCCCTGGCTGTGCATCCTGGCAGGACCCCCACAACAACAAGGCCTACCTGGCCGACCAGGTTTCGGTGACCAATAACGGCATCAGCATCTGGTATGCCGCCATGCACAATGCCCAGTGGGCGGATATCGGCAAGGACACCTACCATCAAATCCTGCCCGTCGGTCCCGTGGGCAAACACACCGAGCTGCACCTGTTCACCCAGGCCTTTGTTTTCAAGTATAGCCAGTTCCCCAATGCCGCCAAGCACTTCCTGATGTTCATGCTGGAAAAGGAGCAGTGCGGTCCCTGGATCAATGCCATGGACGGGTACGTGACCCCGGCGCTGAAAGCTTACCGGGACCTGCCGGTGTGGGACTCAAACCCCAAAATCACGCCCTACCGCAGTTGTGTCGAATACATGCTCTATAACGGCTATCCCGGACCCATCGGGCCGGGTTCGGCCGCCGTCATGGCCGAGTACGCGGTGGTGGATATGTTTGCCAACTGCTGTGCCGGTGGAATGTCCGCCGACAAGGCCATCGCAACCGCCGAGGGAGCTATCGCCAGGGCATACAAGTCCTAGCAACATCGGCGAAACGCATGTTTACCGGGGCCGGTCATTTGCCCATGGCCAAGAGACCGGCCCCAAACCCTTTTTGACATTCCGAGTCGCCGGAGCACAACCGCATGGACACCGTTGCCGCATCAGAAACTGCCCCGGGCTGGGGGGGGCTCCGCCAGCGCTTTTCCAGGGCGATGGAAAACCCTACCTTCCTCGGATTTTTGTTCGTGGCTCCGGCGGAACTCCTGTTGCTGATTTTTCTCGCCTATCCGTTTCTGCTGGGATTGTGGCTGGGGTTTACCAACACCATACTCGGGGGCAAGGGCGAGTTTGTCGGATTTAACAACTATGCTTATCTGCTCAGCGATCCCACCTTCCGGCTGGCCGTATTCAACAGCTTTTTCTACACCGTTGTGGCGGTGATCTTAAAGGCCGTACTGGGCATCGGCCTGGCGGTTGTGCTCAACCGCGATTTCAGGTCCAAGGGCCTGGTGCGCGCCATCGTACTTTTGCCCTGGATTATCCCCACGGCCCTGAGCGCCATCTGTTTCTGGTGGCTCTTCGATTCCACCTTCAGCGGCATTTCCTGGCTTCTGATAAAACTGGGGATTATCGACCATTTTATCGATTTTCTGGGCACTCCCTGGAATGCCCGCTGGTCCCTGGTTGCGGCCAACGTGTGGCGGGGAATCCCTTTTTTCACCATCGGCCTGCTGGCGGGACTCCAGACCGTCAGCCAGGATCTATATGAAGCGGCCGAAATCGACGGGGCCGGCTCCTGGAAAAAATTCCGCAAGATAACCCTGCCCCTGTTAACACCGCTGCTTACCGTGGTCACCGTCTTTTCGACCATCTGGACCTTTGCGGATTTCCAGCTGGTCTGGATTATCACCAAAGGGGGACCGGCCAGCGCCACCCATATCTTCGGCACCCTTTCCTATGAACGGGCCATGCAGGGTGGACGGTTCGGCGAGGGTGCGGCGGTTTCAAACTTCATGCTGCCCATCCTGGTGATCTGTGTCTTGATCGCTTTTATCTTTCTCAGGAAAGAGGACTGATCCATGGGTGTTGAACGTTCCGGCTCCAAGATTGTCAAGTTTTACGTGCCCTTGGCTTTTTACCTGATCTTTCTGCTGTTTCCTTTTTACTGGATGACCATCACCACCTTCAAATCCGACCAGGAGCTCTACAATCTGAAGCTCGACCCCTTTTTCATCCACTCGCCCACGATAAACCACGTGGTCGAACTTTTTACCCAAACGATATTTTTGCGCTGGATGGCCAACACTTTTTTTGTGGCCATTATGGCCACTGCGATCTCCCTCGCGGCCAGTCTCCTGGCCGCTTATGCCATCCAGCGGTTGCGTTTTAAGACGGCGGGGCCCACGGGGGTGGCTATTTTTCTGGGCTATCTCATCCCCCAGACCATTCTGTTCATCCCGCTGGCCACGATCATTTTCAAGTTCGGGCTCTGGGATTCACTCTGGGCGCTCATCTTGATCTATCCGACCTTTCTTATCCCGTTTTGTACCTGGCTGCTCATGGGCTACTTTAAATCCATCCCCAAGGAGATGGAAGAGTGCGCCATGATAGACGGAGCCAGCCGCATTAAGATCTTTCGCAGGATCATTCTCCCCTTGTGCCTGCCGGGGGTGCTTTCCGCAGGGATTTTTTGCTTCACGCTTTCCTGGAACGAATACCTGTATGCCCTGTCTTTTATTTCCACCACCGCTAAAAAGACGGTTGCCGTCGGCCTGGTGACCGAGCTGGTGCGCGGCGACGTGTATCACTGGGGCGCACTGATGGCCGGAGCCCTCTGTGCCTCGGTGCCGGTGGCCCTGGTCTACTCGTTTTTCGTGGAAAACTACGTCGCCGGCATGACGGGCGCTTTGAAGGAGTAAAAATGGCAGAAGTACGCTTGGAAAATATCTACAAGCGATTTGGCGAAATTCTGGCAGTGGACAGTTTCAACCTGACGATCGAGGATAAAGAGTTCGTGGTTCTCGTGGGACCCAGCGGCTGCGGAAAAACCACCACCTTGCGCATGATCGCCGGTCTTGAGGGCATTACCAGCGGAAACGTGTACATCGGAGATCGGAAGATCAACAAACTGCCGGCCAAGGACCGCAACATTGCCATGGTGTTCCAAAACTACGCCCTTTATCCCCACATGACCGTGTTTGAAAATATGGCTTTCTCACTGGAAATGCGGAAACAGACCAAGGGCCAAATCAAGCAGCGCGTCCAGGAGGCCGCGGAAATACTCGGCATTGAACATCTGCTGGATCGCAAGCCCAAGCAGCTTTCCGGCGGTCAGCGCCAGCGTGTGGCAGTGGGCAGGGCCATTGTGAGAAAACCCGAAGTCTTTTTGTTTGACGAGCCCCTGTCCAACCTTGACGCCAAGCTCAGGGCCCAGACCCGGGTGGAACTCAAGAAGCTGCACGAACGACTGGCCACCACGGCGGTGTACGTCACCCACGACCAGGTGGAAGCCATGACCATGGGCGATCGCATCGTTGTGATGAAAGACGGTCTCATCCAGCAGGTGGGATCCCCGCTGGAATTGTACGATTCCCCCGCCAACAAATTTGTGGGCGGTTTTATCGGCAGCCCGGCCATGAATTTCTTCGAGGCCGAGTTGAATCCGGCGACCGACACATTCACGCTTGCAGCCGCCGGTTTCAACATCGATCTGCCGGCTGAAAGGGCTGCAAAAATAACCGCCTACGGCAAGAAGAAAGCCTTGGCGGGAATTCGACCGGAAGACCTGAAACTCGTATCAGAACACGTTGCAGGCAAAACCATCCGGGTCAACGTTGATGTGGTAGAGCCCATCGGCAATGAGACCTATGTGAATGCAACCATCGCTGATATTCCTCTGATCGCTGCGGTGGGCCGCAAGAGCCGGGTTGCCCCCCATAGCACCATTATCCTGCACCCCAATCCTGGAAACATCCATTTGTTTGATATTCAAACCGAAAAATCCGTATTTTAACTGAATGAAACCCATGGCCTAAAACTGAGGAAACCTTAGAAAATCCGACTGCTGGAAGGTTCAGGCCAACATCCCCCGGATGCGGCCTCGAATTGCCTGTCAAGCCGGAGAGAGGAAACATGACGACATCAACCGTGCTTACCATTCGGCTGCATGGCGCCGACAATGTGGTCGTGGCCCGCAAGGAAATTGCGGCCGGGAGTAAAATTGCAGAAGAGAAAATCACCTGCCGAGACCCGATTCCCTTTGGGCATAAAGTTGCCACAATGGATATTCAACCCGATGCGCCGGTGAGAAAGTTCGGGCAGATCATCGGTTTTGCTTCCCGGCTGATCAGGGCCGGTGAGCATGTTCACACCCATAACGTGGCACTGAAAGCATTTCAGCGGGATTACGCCGTGGGCTCGGAGGCCGGCACCGCCCCTGGGGACGACGGGCCGCATGAGACCTTTGACGGCATCCTTCGTGAAGACGGGCGGGTGGCTACGCGCAACTATCTGGGCGTGGTGAGCACGGTGAATTGCTCGGCGTCCGCGGCCCGGATGATCGCCGATGCGTTTCGGGGAGAAGCCCTGGCGGAATTTCCCAATGTCGACGGGGTGGTGGCCCTCTGCCACAGCCTGGGCTGCGCCATGGCCGACACCGGTGAAGGCTTTGAGATGCTTCAAAGAACCCTTACCGGCTACGCACGTCATCCCAATTTTGCCGGGGTGCTCTTTATCGGCCTTGGGTGTGAGGTCATGCAAATTGAACCGCTTCTGAAAAACAACGCCCTACCGGAAGGACCATTTTTAAAGACGATGACCATACAGGAGAGCGGTGGCACGCGGGCGGCCGTGAGCGAAGGCACCGCACGCATCCGCGAAATGCTGCCGGAGGCAAACCGCGTTCGGCGGCGTCCGGTTCCGGCCAGCCGGCTCATTGTGGGTCTTGAGTGCGGCGGTTCGGATGCCTATTCGGGCATTACCGCCAACCCGGCCCTGGGGGCGGCCGCCGACCTTCTGGTGCAGCAGGGCGGAACCGTCATTTTGGGAGAAACCCCGGAAATATATGGGGCCGAACACCTGTTAACCCGCCGGGCCGCCGGCGCCGATGTCGCCCGGAAACTTTTGGAGCGGATTCGCTGGTGGGAGGAATACACGTCCCGTCACGGCGGTCAGATGGATAACAATCCTTCACCAGGCAACAAGGCAGGCGGACTGACCACCATTTTTGAAAAATCCCTGGGCGCCGCCGCCAAGGGCGGAACCACCCGGCTGAATGAAGTCTATGAATATGCGCAGCCCGTCACGGCCAAGGGTCTCGTCTTCATGGACACACCCGGCTACGACCCGGCTTCGGTCACCGGGATGGTGGCCGGAGGGGCGAATATTATCTGTTTTACCACGGGCCGGGGATCTGTTTTCGGATGCAAGCCGGTGCCCTCCGTCAAATTGTCAACCACCACGGCCTTATACCGGCGGATGGAAGACGACATGGACATCAACTGCGGTGAAGCGCTGGACGGGCGTGCCACCATTAAGGAACTTGGTGAGAGAATTTTTCAATGCATCATCCGGACGGCCTCCGGTCGACAAACCAAAAGCGAGCAGCTCGGCCTCGGCAGCGACGAATTTGTTCCCTGGCATATCGGGGCCGTGATGTGAACGGCAGCGGAAAGGCGCTCTCTAATACAGTAGGATATTGATTGTGTGAAAGGAGTCTTCAAAATGAAACGGCGCAGCAAAGAGGTACTTGCGAGACCCAACTGGTCCATGAACCGGTCCCTGTACAAGTCAATGGGGTATAGCGATTATGACCTGGACCGGCCTTTGATCGGCATAGCCAACTCGTGGAATCGTGTCGTCCCCGGTCACTACAACCTGAATCTGGTCTCTGATTATGTAAAGCAGGGGGTTCAACAAGCCGGGGGCACACCGGTGGAATTCGGGGTCATTGCACCCTGTGACGGTATCGCCCAGGCTCACGAGGGCATGCACTTCATCCTTCCTTCCCGGGACCTGATCGCCAGCGATATAGAAATCATGATCCAGGCCCACCGGCTGGACGCCGTGGTTCTTCTGGGTTCCTGCGACAAAATCGTTCCGGGAATGCTCATGGCAGCGGCCCGCCTGGATCTTCCCGGCATCCTGGTCGTGGGCGGTCCCATGGAGGGAGGATGTGAATTCGATGGCAGAGCCGCGGATACCACCTCTGTTACAGAGGGTCTCGGTATGCTGAAAAGCGGGAAGATAGATGAGGGCACGTATCGAAATCTGGAAGACTGTGCCACTCCAACGTGCGGTTCCTGTTCCTTTCTCGGGACGGCAAATACCATGTGCTGCGTGGCGGAGGCGGTAGGCTTCTGCCTCCCGGGCAGTGCGACCATCCCAGCGACCCATGCGGACCGAATGCGCGCGGCCCAGGCATCCGGCCGCCAGATTATGGAGTTACTGAAAAGGGGCATCACTGCTCGTCAGATCATAAACCAGAAGGGAATTGAGAACGCTATCCGCCTCAGTACGGCTATCGGAGGATCAACCAACGTGGCCCTACATATCCCGGCCATCGCCTATGAGGCGGATTGTCCGGTTTCCATGGACCTCTTCGAGGCGTTGTGCCGGGAAACTCCGACCATCGCCAGAATGAACCCAGCCGCAGCACCTAATGTGCCGGACTTTCACCGGGCCGGAGGGGTTCCCGCCGTGATGAAGGGAATCCTGCCCCTGCTTCACGGCGACGCCCTCACCGTTACCGGACAGACGGTTGCTGAAAACGTGCAAGGGGCGGAATCGACCGACCGGAATATCATCAGAACAATGAAGGAACCATGGGGAGCCGGTGGGGGCCTCGCGATCTTAAAGGGGAACCTGGCCCCCAATACCGCCGTCACCAAACCGGCGGCCATCGTACCTGAGATGCACACTTTCGAGGGAACGGCCCGCTGTTTTGATTCAGAGGAATCGGCCAATCAGGCCATCCTGGAAGGAAAGGTAAAGGAGGGGGAGGTCCTGGTAATCCGCTACGAAGGCCCGAAAGGGGGCCCCGGCATGCGGGAGATGTATAATGCCATGAAGCTGCTGTACGGAAGGGGAATGGCGCTGAAGACCGCCGTGATCACGGACGGCCGGTTTTCCGGCACCAACAACGGCTGTTTCGTCGGCCATATCTCGCCCGAAGCGGCGGAAGGGGGCCCTATCGCCATTGTTGAGAACGGAGACCGGATCACTATCGATATTCCCAACCGGAGCCTTACGTTACATGTTCCGGACGACAGGATCAAAGACCGCCTCTCCAAGTGGGAGCGGCCTGAACCGAAATTTAAAAAGGGGTACCTGGCCCTCTATGAGAGGCTGGCCGAGTCCGCGAACAAAGGGGCCATTATTCAGCACAAGACCGGATAGGGCTGTTTTGCAACGAGAAATAGTTTTCTATTTCTGCGCCTTCGGTGGGCTTACCAGTGCGTCCCCGTCGAGAACCATGACGTTATCCTGGTTTACGCATGTGGTGCATAGAACAACCCTGTTTTCTTCCGACATGACTTCTTTCACTTCAACCTGCGCGGTAATGGTATCCCCCATATGCACCGGCGCAAGAAAGTTCAGTTCCTGCCTGACATAAATGGTACCGGGACCGGGCAGTCTGTTCCCGATCACGGCCGACACAAAGCCTGCCAGCAGCATGCCGTGGGCGATCCTTGTCTTGAAAAAGGTATTCCGGGCGTATTCTTCGTTGATGTGCGCAGGGTTCAGATCGCCGGTTACTCCGGCAAAAAGATAGATATCCGACTCGGAAACGGTCTTTGAAAACGCAGCGGTATCCCCTGCTTTCAGTTTGTCAATGGTTTTACCTATCATGACGTCTCCCCCAACTATTCGGCCTTGTCCATCAATTCACCCGCTGACGCCACCGCCGACCCCGCAGCACAGGGTGTTTTCCCGAAGGCATTTGCTTTCAAGATTTCAGTCGCGCCTCGTCTGCACGACTATCTCATTACACGCCTGGTAGAATATTCCTGTATCCACTGAATAACAGAGATATTTTACACCCAGGTCCCTCCATTTCCAGGCGCCTTCAACGGTTTCCACAAAGCTTCCCACAGCGATCCCCTTGGGAAGGCATTTTTCGATAATCTCCACCATCTTGTCGGTAACCATTGGATGATCGGTCTGTCCTGTGACTCCCAGGGACTGTGAGAGGTCATAAGGCCCCACAAACACGACGTCTATGCCGTCAACGGAAATGATCTCATCCACTTTTTCTATTGCCTCCGTTCCTTCGAGACCCACAATGATCACCGCTTCATTGGCCTCCTTAAAATATTGGAACCTGTCCATGGAAGAATACTTACCGGCCCTGACAAAACGGCAGACCCCCCTCATGCCTTCCGGTGCGAACTTCGCCCGTTCCATAACACTCCGAGCATCCTCGACACTGGTGATTTGCGGGACATGAATCCCCCCGGCTCCGATATCCAGGGCCTCACCGATAACGGAAGGGACCTGTTCCTTCACCCTGATAATGGGAAAAAGATTGCCTATCTGGGCTGCCCTGACAAGATCCTGGGCGGTTTGAATGCTGTTGGGCCCGTGTTCCAAATCTATAATCACGAAATCGAAACCGCCGTAGCCCAGTATTTCAATAAATCCGGGGTCACAGGTTTTTGCAAAAGGGCCCAACACATAATCTTCCCTGAGTTTGTCTTTGAACTGTCTAATCCGCTCGGTTAACATGGTATTCTCTCCTGGAATTCAATAAGAAGGTCCATCGCGAAACGTCTTCCAAAGGCTTATCCGCTGTCACTTTTTCGGAACCGCCAATACGGACCTCATAAGTTCCTCTATTCTTGCCCTCACCGTATTGAACCTGCCGAGTTCAGCATCTGAAAGGGGCTGCCTGGGGGGCCCCATCTTGAATCCTCTTGTTTCCAATGCGACTTTAAAGCCAACAGGAAACGGCAGGGAGAACATTACGCGGACCAGCAGGAGCAGAGAGAATTGAAGCTCTCTGGCCTTATCGATATCTCCTTCCTGCCATTTTTTGTAGATCCCCACCAGGATCTCGGGCAAAATCCCGGAACTCGCGGTCATGCAACCCTTTCCTCCCATCATCAGGCAGGCCAAAAAGGTCTCCTCCCTCCCTGTGAGGAGGTTGGTGTCTCCGCCTCCAAGCCTGATTTTGTCCAGGAAATGGAGAAAATCCACCATGCTCCCGGAGCTGTCCTTCACCCCGACCAGGTTCTTGCGGCGTGAAAGGCGCTCGACCACATCGTAACTCACGGGCTGCGTAAAAAGGGGAATATTGTAAAGGATGAGTGGAATATCCACGCCGTCCAAAATGGTCTCAAAATACTTTTCGATCATCTCCTGCGAAAGGGGGAAAAAATAGGGGGGCGCCGCGACCACGCCATCGCAGCCCATCTTTTTTGCCTTTTCAGCAAGATGTATAGCTTCGGTCGGGTTTGTGCTTCCAACACCAGGGGTCACCTTCACCCTTCCTTGGTTCCGGTCGACAACGATTTCCATAAGACGGATTCTTTCTTCCACACTCATGTGAATATATTCCCCAACAGAACTTACAGGAAAAAGACCGTCCACGCCGGCGTCACACAGGAAATCCACGATCCGTCTGGTCTCGCCGTCATTTATGGACCCGTTCTCTGAAAAAGGAGTAAGCATGGCGGCATAGACGCCTTCGGGTTTATACATTATCTCTTTCCATCCATGTCAAATTCTTCCGGTGTTGTTTTGATTGAAAATAAAGTGTCTTTGACGGCAGCAGGTCTACTTCAAAAGTTCTCTTGATATCACCAGTTTCTGTATTTCGTTCGTCCCTTCATAGATCTGGGTGATCTTGGCATCCCGCATCATCCGTTCAAAAGGAAATTCGGTCATGTACCCATACCCGCCCGCTATTTGAAGCGCTGTCGTAGTCACTTCCATGGCAACATCCGACGCAATCAGTTTCGAACAGGCAGACAGGTAGCTCTTCTCTCGGCCTTGCCCGACATCCACCATGTCCGCCGCCTGGTATGTCAACGCACGAGCCGCTTCTATCTTTGCAGCCATCTCCGCCATCATCCAACTCAACCCCTGGAACTTGCTGATCGGCCTCCCGAACTGCACCCGTTCCTTTGCATACGCTATGGCTTTGTCTAATGCCCCTTGTGCCAGCCCCACAGCCTGAGATGCGATTACCGGCCTCGATGTGTCCAGCGTCTTCATGGCATAAACAAATCCCATGCCCTCCTCGCCAATAAGATTCTCAGCGGGCACTTCCATGTTCTCAAACACCAGTTCCCCCGTCGGCGATCCCTTGATCCCCATCTTGGATTCATGCTTTGAAACCGAAAACCCCGGAGTATCCGAATCCACGATAAACCCGCTGATCCCGTGCACCCCTTTCGAACTGTCCGTCATCGCAAAAAGACTCATAAGGTTCGCAATCGGCCCATTGCTGATAAAACACTTGGACCCGTTGATAACGTATGTGCTCCCTTCCTTCACGGCCTTCGTGTGCATGGCCGCAGAGTCTGATCCCGCCCCAGGTTCGGTCAAACCATACGATACCAATTTGTCCCCCGATGCGATCGAAGGTCCGTACTTCCTCTTCTGTTCATCAGATCCCCCTATATGTATCGGATGCCACCCCAGAGACTGCACCTGAACAATGAGGGATGAGGACACGCAGGCCTTCGCTATCTCTTCCACTGCCAGGCAGAGATAGAGATGCCCTTGATAACACCCTCCATACTCCTCCGGTACGCTCAACCCCAGAAGACCCATCTCCTGAAAAACCTCCTTCAGATCCCAGGGAAACTCCCCCTTTAGGTCGATTTCGGCTGCCCGCGGCTCCACCTTCTCCGCCACCATCTTCCTCACCTGATCAACAAAAATCCTCTGATCTTCATTCAACAGCGCCATAGCTCTCTCCTCAAAAATAATCCTCGCCTTCAACCACGAGTAAGTTCGTCAGTCATGCAACAGGAGTATCTGCATCTGCTCAAGACCGCAGCCCGACGACCGTCCCTTTCCTTTCAAACACATTCCCCCAGGGACTTTGCCGCTGCCGGAACCTATTCCTCAATGCCGCACAGCCTCTTTGCAGCCTTCTTTTTCTCTTCAAGATTCACGGTCCTGGAGATCATGATCCTCTGCGCCTGGGGCGATCCCGCACCATGCATGGATTCCGTAAGGTATCCGACAGCCGCTGTCCCCAACGTCAGATTTTCGATCAAGCGGAGAATCCGCATCCTGTGCATGGTCGGTACCCCTGCCTTGGCCTTGTAATACTTTTCGATCCATTTCCTTGTCTCGGGTGATTCCAAATCCCGGGTGCTCGGCAAGGTCACCATCAATCCCCCTGCAATATCCTGTGCAATCCTCGAAAGTTCGTACGGAAATCGGGTGACGTTCTGCTTGTGCACGTTTGCCAGCAGCGTATTGACCGAGTAAGTGCCGCTCGGCTCTCTATGCCCTTCTGAAGCACAGGCGATACATCCGCAATACAGGGTCTCGTTCAGATGGTTCATCTCAACGATCTTGTCCTTTATGTGCGACGCCTTGTCGACACCATTGTATTCGGCTGCGGTCTGGGAGGCCCCGATTAACACGTCTCCAACTCCGACTTTGCAAGCATAGCTCTGGCGGTGGTACGAAGCAAATTTTTCCACCAATTCACCGGCAAAGTCATGCTCTCCGTACATAAACACCCGCTCCCACGGGACAAACACATCATCAAAAACCACCAGGGCCTCATGCCCGCCAAAAAGCTGGTTCCCCACGTCCAGGGTCTCTCCCTCGAGCTTTCTCGTGTCGCATGACTGTCTGCCGATAATGTACCTAATCCCTTCCGTGTCGCTCGGCAGGGCAAAGGATACCGCATAGTCTTTGTCCTCCTCCCGGAGAGCGATCGTCGGCATCACAATGATCTCATGAGAGTTCACCGCCCCTGTCTGGTGCACCTTTGCGCCCCGCACCACGATGCCGTCTTTCCGCTCTTCCACCACATGCACATACAGATCCGGATCCTCCTGCTTGTGGGGCGGGAGGCTGCGGTCCCCTTTCGGGTCTGTCATGGCCCCGTCGCAGGTCAGATCTTCCTCCTGCACATATTCCAGGTATTTCAAAAATCGCTTGTAGTACTCCGTACCGTACTTCCGATCAACATCATACGTAACAATCGACAGGGCATTCAGGGAATCCATCCCGACACATCGCTGAAAGCAGCAACCGGTGGTGCGCCCCAAAAGTCGACCCATCTTGCTCTTCTTCACCAGGTCCTCGACATTCTGGTGAATGTGGGTGAAGCGGTTTATCTTCTTCCCGGTGATGTGCGACCTGGCCGTCATAAGATCCTCATACTCGGGCAGGTGCGCCAGCTCGTACGTCTTTGCAACCGCGTTCATGGATGGCCGGATAATGGGATCATCCACGACATTTTCCACACGCTTCCCGAACATATGCACCACCAGGTTCAGTTTGCGCAGACTCTCCTCATACTCTCGTGCAGTCTTCATAAGCAATATCTCCTGATTGGAGTGAATCTCTTCCCGCAGAGCGGGAGGCATCATAAGGCATCCCTGAGGGGGCCCAGGGACAAAGCCAGTTCTTCCGTTCCGAGCAGCACGCCCTTCCATACCCCGGAGCGGTGGAACCTATCCGGGTCCTCCACCAGAGGCGGAGGGTTTAATCAAAACTCATAACGGGATAAGACCTCTTTCTGACAGCATGGTTTCATTCTCAAAGACAGACCCGGACCTATCAAATTAGTTTATACCCATTTTCAAATCCCAGCATGTTCTTTTCTTGAAACTTCTGCGGTGAAAGGAGTTTTACCAAGTCTCTCATGCTTTCAAATTCAAAAAAACCGTCCAGCTTTGCAAGAGCGCCGAGCAGGACAACGTTCGTCATCTGGGTGCTCCCCAACTCCGCAGCCTTGTGCGTCGCCTCAATTTCATATCCGTTCCTGCCGGTCCTTTTTGCGGCGCTGATTATCTCATCCTTTGAAGGATACGAGTCGATGCCAAGGTTCGAATACACCGTCGGCACGAAGTACAGATTAAGAATATAATAACCTCCTTCGTTCAACATGCCCATATTTCTCAAGAGTTCCAGTCCTTCCATTCCTATGAGGACGTCCGCAGAACCTCTGGGGATCAGCGGCGAAAAAACAGGCATGTCCGATATGCGGATATGCGAGACCACCGACCCTCCCCTCTGGGCAGCTCCTATGGTCTCCGTTCCCAACACTTCAAATCCCTTGTTTATGGCAAATTGGGACAAGACGTTGGAAGCGAACAGATTTCCCTGTCCTCCCACCCCTGCGATAACAATATCCTTTTTCATCCGATCGCCCCCCTCTTGCAGATCTCCGCGCACAGCCCGCATTTTACGCAGCTGAGACTATCAATGTGAACCTTTTTCTGGTGTTTCTCATACACCAGCGCGGGGCATCCGAAATCGTTGATACAAATCATGCAGCCGTTGCATTTCTCCTCGTCAACCTTGACCTCCAGCGGTTTAAACAGTTCAACTTCTTGCCGTGACGCCATGAGAAAACAGGGTTTCGAAGCAATCACCAAAGTCACCCCCTCTTCTTCCGCCGCCTTTTTCAGGGTTTCATAGGTGGTTTTCAAATCATATGGATCTATCCGGTATACTCTCACCCCGATTGCCTCGCCCAGCTTGTCCAAATCCACTTTCGGGACGATTTCATCGTAGAGGTTGACACCACTTCCTGCGTGCGGCTGAAAACCGGTCATGGCCGTCGTGCTGTTATCCCCGAGGATAACAACCTGGTTGCTCTTCTGATAGGCAGCATTGATCAGGCCATTGATTCCCAGATGAAACAGGGTGGAGTCTCCCACCATGGAAAAGACGGGCTTGCTTTCACCGGCAAAAAATGCTCCCGTTGCCATGGGAATCGAAGATCCCATGCAATAAATGGTGGACTGAAGCTCCATGGGCTTAAAGGAGCCCGCATCATGACACCCTATATCCCCAAAGACGATTCCCTTCTTTGCACGGGCAACGCGTTTGATGTTATACAGCAGGGCTCGATGAGCACAGCCAATGCATTGGGTGCGCGTCCGGACCGGAACCTCAATGTCGACTTCCGTGGAGTTAAAATCATCGACTTTCAATTCCCGATTGGCTTTCTTTATGGCTTCCAGAACCATGCGCACGGTCAGCTCTCCATCAGAAGGATAGAACCCCGAACGGCCATGGATCTTTACTGACAGGCCATTTTCCTGGCAGAGCTGTTTGAGCAGGTTTTCAACAACCGGCTCGATTTCCTCAAAAACGATAATCTCCTTCTTATCCTTCATGAATGCCAGGGCCTTCTTCTCCGGTATCGGCAAGGTCCCCAGTTTGAGGATGGGATACCTCTTGGAAAACCTCGTAGCTGCCTCCTTGATATACGTGTAGCCGATCCCGCAACCGACCAGGCCGATATCTCCCTCTCCCTCTTCAATGCTGTTGAATGGACTATCCTCACCCAGAGCCATGAGCTCTGAATACTTATTATTCAACCATCGATGCCTGGCCTGGGGCCTCTTGATGCCTCCTAATTCCCTGACTTCGACGGCGCTCATGATGTAACGCTCGCGATCGTCTCTCCATTTCCCTCCCGTGAAGCGGGCCGGGTCATAGTCTTCAAACTCTATCAGGGAGCGGCTGTGGCATACTCTCATGACAGGGCGAATGACAAAACACATTTGCGTCTGTTCGGACAACTCAAACGCTTCTTTTACCATGGCCTTGGCTTCTGCAGCACTGCATGGATCAAGGACGGGCAGATTTGCATACGTATGAACGAGAATTCGGCTGTCCTCTTCATTCTGCGAAGATAAGCCCCCTGGATCGTCTGCGGAAATAAGGACGAGTCCTCCTGCAACGCCCGTATAGTTCAAATGCATCAGTATGTCCGTGGATACATTCGTCCCGTTATGTTTCATGACCGCAATGGCGCGCACATTATCCAGAGATGCTCCGAGGGCCACCTCGAGCGCCACCTTTTCATTGCACGACCACTCCGCGTGAATACCAGGATATTCCACGAAGCCTTCGAGAATTTCGGTCGCCGGCGTTCCGGGATAGCCTGCTGCAACCTTCACCCCTGATTCTGCAGCACCCCGGGCGATAGCTGCGTTGCCCATTATGTATTTCTTCTCCACTCAACTGCTCCTTTATCACGATAAAATCAAATGACCGCGACACCCCGAAGTCCGATCTTGCATTGCTTCGATCGAGAGGCGCAAATCAAGAAAAGCGCTATCTATATGAGGGAAGCGTCAAATTATTGCCCAACCGCCCCAAAAGAACCAGTATCACTCGGATACCGCGTCAAAACCCGCCCAGGAAACTCGCTGGCACAGAGCGGTAATTTTCGGCCAGGTGGCCTGATGCTCTTTGGACGCAACCCATTTCAGCCTCAAGTCTTCCGTGTCAAAGGTAATATCGATCTGATACTCTCTTAGCGCATCGCGCTTCTTGAGCAGAGACGTGCGCTGGAAGCCTTCCTGAATATTTATTCCCGGCACGTATTCCCTTATAAAGATTCGAGAGCCCTTTCCTTTCCATCGACCCTTCCAATCACAGAGAAAAAGCTTCCCCGGGTTTAAGCCTGACCAACTTCACCCCTGGAGCTCTAACCTTCATCTCGGCCTCCAGCTTGTCCAGATCCAGTTGCTGGTCTTCGAATGTACCGTAATGAGTAGGCAGGAGAAAATCGGGCCACACCAGAGAAGCTGCGTAGGCCGCCTCGCGATACCCCATGTTATACTTGCCGCCAGCGGTCATGATAGCTACATTGGGACGGTAAAGGTCCCGAATTATGGGCATGTCGGCACATACGCCCGTGTCTCCTGAAAAATAGATCGTGGGACTGTTGTCAATGGCGAGGATGAATCCTACCGCACCAGATCCGGGCTGAATGGGTCCCGAAATCCATCCTTCCCCCATGATCTCCGAAGTGTGAGAAGCGGGCACCATAGTCACGGTAAAATGTTCGCTTCTCCAGCTTCCTCCGGTATTTAGAGCATAGACTTCCTGACCTTCCTTCAGGCCCTTCGAATCGGCGTAAAACCCCAGTTCCGGGGTGCAAATGAGAGTTGCCCCGGTTTGACGCACCAATTGAAAAGAGTCGCCCAAATGATCAATATGACCGTGGGTAGCGCAAACGGCTGTTGCCTTTTTGACATCGGCACACTTCACGGAGCATACGGGGTTATCGTCCAACCACGGATCGAAGAAAATAATGTCATCGCTGAATTGCACTGAAATCGACGCATGTCCCAACCAAGTAATTGTGGTCTTGCCCATCTCACCCTCCTTTTCCATTAATAACCTTCCTGTCCATACAAATCTCGGACCGCCTTTGATTTCCTTGCAGGGGGAGGTTGTCAATGCCATATCCTAAACGGCTTGAAAGCTCAGCTGCCCCTTCACAGATCATTTTGGTCAGTTCTTTGCGCCGTTCAGGATTTATGTGTGTCATCAAGACAGAGACGCTCATTGCAGCGATCATTTCGGCATTATAGTTGTACACCGGCGCGGCGATGCATTGGACATCAGGAGTCGATTCAGAATTATCAAACGCGATAAGACTCACCCGAACCTTGGCCAATTCACTTAATAACTGCGTCATGGATGTTATGCTGGAGGAAGTCATTGTCTCCAGGTCCTCTGCATTTCCATAGAGGATCCGGATCTCCCGGTCGGAGAGGGCTGAGAGCAGCATCTTGCCCAAAGCGGTCACATGAGCCGGGATTCTGCGGCCGACCGCGGAGACAAGGCGGACCGGATGAATACTGTCCACCTTTACAATGTATACCACGCTTCTTTCTTGCAGAACTCCGAGATTGACCGTTTCACCGCATTTGACGGCGATTGCTTTGGCAATACTTTGACCTTCTCTCACGAAATCCAAACTCGATGCATAGGCGCCACCTAATTCGAAGACCTTCAACCCTAGAGTAAACCTCCTCGGATTGTTCCTGTCCCGGAAAAGGTAACCGAGCTCGACGAGGGTCCGAACCAGATCGTGGGTTGTACTGCGGGGAAAGTTGAGGAGATTCACGAAATCGGGGACAGAAAATGAGTCTGAGCCATCAAGGTATAACTCCAATATCTTCATCGCACGTTCAACGGCAGAGATATTTTTCTTAACACGCATTGCAACATCCTGTCCGGTATGTTGGGCGTTGTCCAATATTTCGGACAACGCCCAATTTTTTACCAATATTAGTCGGACTCGTCAAGCAAATTCTTTTCGGAAAGGGAGGCCTTTGAAATCCATTGACCGACGATGACATTTCTGGTAAAAAAACGCGGTTTTCATTGCTTGGTTCCGAGTCAGGGCCGCGGCACCGGAAACCCTCCGAAACGGGAGCGAAACGCGCATTTACCATATGCCTTTCTAATATATGCCTTTGTTTTCGTGACGTTTCCTGACCCGCTCGCGCGAGAAAATTTGGTTCGGGGCCCGCTTAAAAGCGTCTAAAGCTGGAAATCATGTGAAAGAGGTCAGTCATGCAAGAGTCGCGACAAAATGTAGTGAATCAGCTCGAAAAGGCTCTGAATTCGGCCCAGTGGATTGACTTGGCGCCGACCATTGAAAATGGAATGCCCAGATGGCCTACACATCCCCCGGTAATAGTCAGTCGGACGCTTACGCATCCACATGACGGCGTTTTTTGTCAGAATATCTCCATGCCTGAACATGCGGGTGCGCATGTGGACGCACCTGCTCATATTCATGAAAATCTCGGCGAAAAGACCATTGAAAAGGTACAGATCGACTATCTCGTCAGACCTTGTAAAGTTGTCCATCTGGAGCGATTGGAATTGAAAGCCGGGGAAGTCGCGGAAGCGGAGCATATCCTGGAATGGGAAAAGGATTCGGGCCAGAGGATCAATAGCGACGACATAGTTCTTATTAATTTCGGATGGCTTAAGGCAAATTGGCGCTCAGACATTAAATGGCCTTATTTTTCTATGAACCAGCCCGGTCTGACCGAAGAAGCGGCCGAACTTTTTTTATCCCGAAACATTCGAGCCATCGGATCGGATACCGCTGCCTGCGGCATGGCATTGATAGAAGGAAAACCCGTACTCGATGTCCCGCCTATAGGGTGTTGGATTCATAGCCGACTTTTGTCGCGAGGCATTTTGCTTATAGAATGCCTGGCGAATCTGGAAAAGCTGCCCGATGCCTGTTATTTTATGGCCTTTCCGCTTAAAATCAGAGGGGGGTCCGGTTCGCCGATCCGGCCTGTTGCCCTCGTTTTCCAAAGCCAATGATGAGAAACCCGTCGTTCCAGGTCAAAACATAGGTATTTTAGCCTCTTGTACCAAGGGGGAACCAACCTGTTAGGTCGAGTTTGGCTTCGCACCCAAAAGCTATTTCTCCAACACTGGTTACTCTGCTTTTGCGGCAAGCGTGGCATTATGAAAGATGCTCTCCGCCAAACACGGGGATCAAGCCCTCTTCATTCAGTATCTCGATCACCCATGCCGCTGCCCCGCCAACCACTTCGGGACATTTGTCGCTATGCCCTCCCATCTCATCAAAGAGCGCCATTTGTTCGGAATCCAACAAGTTGAAATACCGTCCGAAAATCTTCTGATGAATATCTCCGCAGGTTACCGAACCATATCTTTCAACAAATCGGTCTCTTAATTTACGGGCCAGTCGGTATGCCTCAAACCGTTTTCCGATGTTATCTTTAAAATCACCCCTTTCCCGACCAACAAAATTACTCAAAATCAACACTCCACCAATGTACGCGCCGCAGTTGCCATCGTTGATCATCCCGACACCCCCGGCCAATCCGCTCATGGATTTAAACAATGCGTCATAAGGTAGATCCAATGTATCGTAGACCGCAGCGATAAAACACTGACCACAACCTCTGAACTCCTTCTCGAAATAAAACCCAAGATCATGAGCCTTTTTGGCCAGAGCTGCAACTACAGATTCATCGTTCATTTTGATGCCCCTTCCCTTTTAGCCGAGAGTACGGCCTCTCATGCTTCAATACTTCCGGCTTTCTCCACCGCTCATCACTATCGATGGCTGTCTCCTCAAAGGTGAGAACCATTCTTCCCGCGTGAAAAGAACAATGCAGATCTGCAAGAGAAAGCCGTCATATCTTGACGCCGAGGTAGCTCTCGACTTCCGTCTGGCGTGTTCGCAACTCTTCAGGAGTTCCGGAAATTCTGATATTTCCTTTTTCGATGATGTATGCCCTTTCTTCCAGAACGATATCCAACGACATTTCGTAATTCTGTTCAACCAGGAGGATGGCGACGCCCTTCTGAGAAAGGGTTTTGAGTATGTTGCCAATCTGAACCACAAGAATCGGAGCGACACCTTCAGTTGGCTCGTCCACCATCAAGAGTCTCGGATTCGTAATGACCCCTCTTGCAATAGCAAGCATTTGCTGCTCTCCGCCGGATAACGTATCGCCCCTCTGTTGAAGCCTCTCCTTCAACCAGGGAAGGTAACCAATGACCTCTTCCAGTGATCTGTCGCGGTCCTCTTTCTTGATATGCGAAAGCATCGCCAATTTCAAATTTTCAAAAAGCGACAGGTTCGGAATAATACATCGGTCTTCGGGAACCAGGGAAATGCCTTTTCGGGCAATCTCATAAGGGCGTAGTTTCACCGTATCCTCACCCAGAAATCGGATAGTCCCTTTCCTAGGACGTTGAATCCCCATGATGCTCTTAAGAGTAGTCGTTTTCCCTGCGCCGTTTCTTCCCAAAAGAACAACAAATTCCTTTTCCTTCACTTCCATGGAAACGTCCTGGAGGACATGGCTGCCGCCATAGTAGGTATTCACATTGTGTAAAACCAGCATGCTAATTCTTGCCTCCCAAATACGCCCTTTGCACTTCCTCGTTGCTGCTGATTTCCTTGGGAGTTCCCGTCGCCAAAGTCCTTCCTTCCTTGAGCACCATGATCTCGTCCGAAATCGCCATCACAACCTTCATGTCATGTTCAATCAGGATCACCGTCAGTCCAAGCTTATCCACCAGACTCCGAACCAATTCAGTTACCTGGAGGGTTTCAGCTGGGTTCATTCCGGCGGCAGGCTCATCCAGCAGAAGTATCTTGGGATTTGTTGCGAGAGCAATGCCTATTTCAAGATATCGACGTTCACCATGAGAGAGTTCTGACGCCTTCACTCCTGCTCTTTCAACGAGATGAACCTGTTCCAATACCTCTCTAGCAGCATTGTTTACAGCATACAAGGACTCGGTTCTCCTAAGAAAATTGAATGTCGTCGTTCTTGACTGGGCCGCCAGCCTAACATTTTCGAAAACAGTTAACCTTGGAAAAATATGTGTGATTTGGAAAGTTTTCGTGATCCCGATCTTAGAAATCTTATGCATGCCTTTATTGGTAATATCGACCCCTTCGAAAAATATCTTGCCTTTCGTTGGAGGGTACAGGCCGGATATCAAGTTGAAGAACGTTGTCTTCCCCGCACCATTGGGACCTATAATTGCTTTCAACTGCTTTTTGTTAATGGAGAGGTCTATGTTGTCCAAGGCCTTCAAGCCTCCAAAATACTTGCACACTGATTTCGTTTCCAAGTAGTTGTCATTCATGTACGGTTTTCCTTCCACCTTCATATTTTGTCTTAATAGTTCCAACTATGCCTTCAGGGAAGAAAAGCACCAGCGCCATGAACAGAGCCCCTACGAAAAATTCCCACCTCTCCACATAACTGCTGATTGTGCTTTGCAAAATCTGAAATACACCTACGCCGACTACTGGGCCAATGAAGGTGTGGATACCACCCAGGAGGGTCATCAGCAAGATCATTCCGGAGGTCATCCAAAATAGGGTCGAAATTGGTACGTATCCGAGATAGACTGTCAGGAGGGATCCTGCCAATGCAGAGAAAGCTCCTGAGAATATTAGTGAGACAAACTTGATCAGGACCATATTGTACCCGCACGCGGTAACTCTTTCTTCATTTTCCCGGATACCTTGCAGGACGCGGCCAAATGGGGAATCAAATATACGCCAGAGGATCACAATAGCTAGCGCAGCAATTAGAAAGGTAAAATAGTAAAGATTCCAAGAGCTCATGAGATCCACATGGAAAGGATAGTCCAGCTTTAATTTGGGGATGCTCTTCAGACCACATTCCCCGCCGGTCCAATTGCTGAGGGGGGAAAAGGCCAAAAAATAAAACATTTGTGCAAAAGCTAACGAGATCATCGCAAAATAAACGCCCTTTTTCTTTATGGAGACAGCCCCAATTCCTGCAGCAATGAGCGCACCAACCGTCATAGCAGCGATAAGGCCGACAAAGACCGGTGCGTTGAAATATCTATACATGATACCTGCCGTATAACTTCCCAGCCCAAAATAGGCGGCATGACCAAAAGAAAGGACACCTGTATGTCCCAACAGCAGATTGAACGCAAGAGCAAAAACGGAATAAATGAGGATCTCTGTTGCAAGAGGCTTGGATATGACAAGGGGTAGTAGAAGAAAGACAATGAGAGTAACCCACACGACGGGGTGGACCAACCCCTTTTTTCCTTCCTTGCCGGCGCCCATGTGCGCCTGACCGTCTTCTGCGCCGAGGAAATTCATACTCAAAACCTCCCCTCTTCTCCCAATAGTCCTCTTGGGCGCAAAATCAGGACGAGTCCCATTACAAGAAAGATGGCGGCATGGGAGAAAGCCGGCGCGAAGAGCGAAACGAATGAAACCACCTGGCCGACCAATAGGCTGCCAATGACTGCGCCGCTTAAACTCCCAAGGCCGCCTATCACTACCACGACAAAGGAGTCGATTAAAATATCGAGGCCCATGTCAGGAATGGCTGAAACCATGGGAGCCGAGATGGCGCCGGCCAGCGCTGCCAAGCCGATTCCCAGCATAAATCCGAAAGTCCAAATTCTGGAAATATTTATCCCCAGTACCTCAACCATAAGGCTGTCTCGCGTGGCGGCTCTGATAATCATCCCCAGATTGCTTTTCTTCAAAAAAAGCCAGAGGCCGAGGAAAGTGACAAAAGTCAATCCAATAATGAAAAGCCGGTATTTGGGAATGATGATCGGCCCGAGCAAAAAGGCACCCATAAATCCGGCGGGATAACCGATTCCTTTTCCTGTAAGGCCGAAAATTATCTTGATAAGATCGGGTATGCATATGGAAAAACCGAAGGTCATAAAAAGGGGATAAAAAATACCTCTTGGGTACAGGGGCTTCAACAACAGCCGTTCCGTCAATCCGCCGATAAGGCTGACAATAATCACAGCGCTGACAACGCCTACCCAGAAATTCCCCGAAAGTGATATGAGCACATAGAGGGTATAAGCACCCAGCATATAAAATGTTCCATGTGCAAAATTAACAACATCCAAGAGCCCGAGGATAATCGACAGGCCTCCGGCTACCAAAATATATATCGAACCGATGGACAGGCCGAAAATAAACTGCATCAATAACAGTTGCCAAGTGATTTCCATAGCAGCCTTCTTTAGTATGTATCTGCGTTCTGAAATCCAGGCTGGGGCAAGCAGTCCTTCCAGCCTGGATTTGCTTCAGTTGGTTCTATTTGCCTGGGAGTTTAATTTGGGCGTACGGGAAACCTTTGGCATTGTTCTCACAGGTCTGCATTGTATCCCAGTAAGGAATTTGCGTTACAATATCGGCAACATCCCATCCCTTAGCCTGTTGCCCTTTGCCCCTAAGAATGAAAATACTCTGTGTTCTTGCCTGATCACAAGCCCTGAAAGCTTCCGGTTCTTTATTGTATTGGAATGCAAAGCCTTTTAAGAAGGATATCAATTTGGGGACATCAGTTGCTGTCCCGGTTTGCCGCATTGCCTCCAAGACTGCCCTTGTTCCCACATAGGCAGAATCCGCATCCGCAGTAGGAATCCTTCCATACTTATCCTTGAATTTCGTCACAAACGGCCGTGCGTTTTCGTAATAATCCTGGAGTTTCCAATAGAAAGTCGAAGCTCCGTATATATTTTGATCGCAAAGCGGTCCCAGTTCCTTGAAATCAATGATTTGGCCTTTACATAACGCAATCTTGACTTTCTTGGTGAGGCCCACCTCAGCAAACTGTTTGATGGCTGAAACAAGGGATTTTCCTGCAACAGCCATGGCAAGTACATCCGGTTTCTTCTGCATGATTTGCGGAATGAATGCAGAAAAATCGGGGGTGCCTATCGGAAGATAGATAGCCCCCTTGAATTCCGCCCCCTCTTTCTCGCTCTCAGCCAGCCAGCCCCTGAGATTATCCCAACCCCATCGGTAATCATACCCAATAAACATCCATTTTTTCCCCAGATTCTTGAAAGAATATTTGGCCATGGCTTGTCCGGACTGAAATGGAACCAGACCTGCGCCGAAACCATAGCCGCAAAATTCTTTATACCAAGGTATGCTTGTATGGCAGAAGCTCATGTAGAGAAGCTTATTCTTGCACGCCCATTCATTGACCACGAGAGAGATACCGCCAGATAAACTCCCTATGATCACTTTCAGGTTATATTTCTCAGTCATTTCTTTGAAGCGTCGCAGAGCTACATCGGACTTCAGTTCTGAATCCCTGATGTACAGTTTTACCGGTTTCCCAAAAAGGCCGCCCGCCGCGTTGACCTCTTCTACGGCCATTTCAGCGCCTCTTTTCATGTCAACGGCAAAAGCGCCGTAAGCTCCGCTCAGTGGAATGGTCATTCCCAACTGAGCCTGTTCCGCTGCATAGGTAGAACCAAAAAGCAAAATGGTTGACAACAAACCCAAGATCACAAAAAGTCTTTTCATTTTTTACCTCCACTCGTATTCATTTTGGGTGATAGTGGTTCTACACTTCCCTTTGTCTCCTTTCAGCTCCCTTCCTCACCTCCTTTCGCTGCGATTCCTGCCGTCCACAATAACGGAGAAGACTAATGTATACCTTTGAGATCGTCGACATTCTGCGACATGGTCAAAAGAGTGCGTTTGAAATTAGTTCTCACCAATTACGATCAAGCCGGTCCCGAATCTGCTGAATTTCTCCACACGCCTTCGTCAAAAAGACGATCCTTGGCGGATCCTAAAAACCCTTTGTTTTACCTTGATCTATGAGGTGAAGTTCAAAATGTTCAAGAGTTTCGGCATGGGTACCATCGAAAGGTCGAGATGCCAACAGTGTGTCCCGTATTTGTTGCCTTCATCTGCTCCGGGAATTTTGTTTTGCCGGGAGCACGCTTCCTGATGGCCTGTCATCCCAGCTTGCCGATCCTTTCTAAATCGTCAGCGACGGAGCCGAGGTCCAACTGTTCGAGAGTCTTTCGATAAGGGAAGCTGTTTTTCTTATTCCACCCATGCAAATCATAATATTCATCAAGCATCTTATTGTACTTCTCCTTATCAATCCTCCATCCTGCCAGATTGCCTGACGGGATGGGTTCATTCAGATCCCTGGGTGTCGGCATGTCGTCCTTTCTGTCAAAATCCGTAAATTTCAGGTTTAAGGCCTTTTCCAGATTCAGTTGCCTTATAGCCATACGTTTCAAATCATTCACGGACGTCTTCCATCCTGTCGCTGCCGAATAAAGCTCGGCCATCTGCAGCAGATCAGTCTGTTCCACATCAAGGCATGTGGTACTGTAAAGGCAGATGCCTAAACAATTGGCGATTCTTGATACGGCCTCCATATATGTTACCGCTTGAGCTTTCCCTTCATATTCAAGGGGATTATCAATATTCTTGACGCCATACACTTCCAAGGCCTTTGCCGGATCCAATCCTGGTGTTGTCTCCAGTACGATGGCTCCGGAGGTATGCCCGCCGCCTCGCGTAGACGTTACCGTTCCAAGCATCCAACCATTGGACCCCCTGCACGGCTCATAGAGATCCTGCCCTTTAATATTAAGAGCATAGTAGCTGCTGTCTCTGCCAAGTATGTCCGATGCCCGGGCGCACCCTTCCGCAAGGAGATCGCCAAAGCCTTTGCGCCAGCTGATCATTTCTATCAGTTGCAGGGCTGTCTCCGCATCACCCCAATCGAGCTTAATACCGCCCGTATCTCTCTCATCTATGATTCCTCTTTGGAAACACTCCATGGCCCATCCGATAGCCCCCCCGGCTGCATCGACGTCAAGGCCCATTTGATTGCAGAGGCTGTTTGCCTTGAACATGAACGTCGGTTCCCAGATGGCCAACCGTGTCTGCAGAGTGCCGACCACTTCGTGCTGACAGGCCTCTGTCTTCAAGCCCGCCCAGGGTCCATCTGTAATGTACACATGCCGCCCGCAGCCCAAAACACATCCGGGAAAACTCTGATGCGACACCTGGTATTTGTCGATAGATCTGTTCGGATCAATGGCTTCCACCATTCCTTCAGGCAGGGAACATTCCTGGAAATTCTTGTAGGAGAGACCGCAGACCTCCTGCTTCCTGGGAAGGCAGAAAAGCGTCCCGTACTTCCGGAATTTCTCCCGAATATTGGCGCGTGCAAACATCTTCCGCACTTTGGCGACAGTCTCCATAAAAAGTGCCGGATCAGCGACCTCAATGCTGCCGGTCCCTTTCGCGACAATCGCCTTGAGGTTCTTCGAACCCATAACGGCGCCGATACCGCAGCGGCCGAAGGCCCTGTTCCTGTCCTGAATGATGCAGGCGCCCCGCGCTAGATTCTCCCCTGCAGGTCCAATGGATATGGCGTGTAAAGTTGAATCCTGAAATCCCTCCCGAAGGGTTGAAAGGGTTTCCCATGTGGTTTTTCCCCACAGATGAGCGGCATCGCGAAGTTCCACATGGTCATCGCATATCCAAATGTACACCGGCTTGTGTGCCCTGCCTTCCAGTATGATTGAATCATATCCCGCGTATTTCAGTTGCCCGCCCACATAGCTGTCACTGCAGCTGCTCGCCCATCCGCCGGTCATGGGTCCCAGAGCGGCCGCATTAAGCTTGCTTGCCCCAGGGGCCGTAGTACCGGCCAAGGCTCCAGCCCCGAAGATAAGCCTGTTCGATGGGTCATAGGGAGTAACCCACGACCGAAGTTCATCGTAAAGGACCTTGACTGCAATGCCGGAAGACCCGATCCATTCCTCAGCATACCTGGATGTCGGCTCGCGCGAGACCGCACCCGTCGACAAGTTTATCCGTAGTATGCTTCCACCATATGAATACAAGGCATCCTCCTTCTCACCTATCCCCTTGCTATTTTTCTCTTCCTGAATTCCTCCAGGATGCCGGTGAGGCCCCCGGCCTCACAGCAGTATTGCACACAGGAAGGGAGTTCATCGCCTGCGCAGAGGTCACATGAAAAGGCTTCGCCATCCCTCTCTTCATACAAAACCACCTCGAAACCGGTGCCTCGCTCTTTCTCAATAATTCGTATGCTGGAGACACTTGGATTGAATTTTCCCATGTGATGAAATGAGCAAGCCATCTCGCACGTACGGCATCCCCCACATTCAGGAAAATCGAACAGCATCAATCTGTCTCCCCATTTCTCGTTCCATGACCTCCCATCCGGGTTACAACATCACCGTCTTCCCGCAACGAATGAAACAGAAGCCGTTTTCAAAAAAGCCCGTTGGGTTTGGAAGGGTCCCCGTATCCGTACTCCCAGCTCTTCTTCCAGTTGAACCGTTCCCGCCAGTCGGGGTACATGTAACGCCCAATATTTTGGTCGTCCGGATGCACATATCGTGCTCCAGGTCGAAGTACGACTGTCTTTATGTTGCCCTTGCTCTTTTTGGCAATGATATATTCCAGCAAATCCGGTTCTTCATAGCAGTTGGCCCAGTTGTCCCAATGCATTGGGATAACCACCTTGGCATTGAGCGCCTCCGCCATGCGCCACACGTCCCAGGGGCTTGCCTTGTCCGTATATCCCGGTGCATTGTTCCCCATATTCACGGTCATCATATCGATCTCATATTCCTCGCCAACCATCCTATACCCGTTGTGATAGTGAGTGTCTCCCAGAAAGGCGAAATTGCCCGCCTCAGTCTTGAATAGATAAGTGACCGTGCATTCTCTGAACGCCATGGGTGTAGTCACGCCCGTATTGATGACCGTTACATCGAAATTAGGTGCAAAGACTACCTCCATGTCTTCGAGGGTGATACTCTTGCCCCACTCGGCCACGGTGATCCGATCTTCGGGTACTCCCATGTTGGTTTTCATCAAATGCGCTGCCTTCGCAGGTGCTATGAACCTGGCGTTGCTCGTTTGCAGAGCCGCCTGGATCGCGTAGTAATCCATGTGGTCCTGATGTTGATGAGTGATAAAAACAGCATCCCATCTCTTGAATTTCCAGGGATCGATGACATGAGGGTTGATCCTCATCCAATGTATCTTATCGGAACCGGCCTGCTTGCAGACCCCGCAATAGGAATAGTCCGTGAACAAAGAGGGGCCTGCGTAGAGGTCAATGGTAAAGACCGCTCCGGCCCGGGACTTCAAGGCATACGAAGGCCCTCCCAAAAACCAGCAGACGCCTTTTCCTTCCTGAACTTCATAGGCATCAATCTCGTAGTTCAGGAATGTTCCCCATTCAGGAAAGACTTCCTTCAGCCATATATCCCGGTTCATGGGACGGCGCAATCCAACGGTGCCGCCATCCATCACACCCATTTCATCATATTTGACGACGCTTTCTTCTGACATAGCATACCTCCTCGATCATGTGATGAATAAGGCCGGGGATCGGTACCACGGCCAATGTTTCCAGACCGCACTTTCCCGGCATCTCCTCGTCCCCGTCTGAGACATTCCCGAACATTCCCGACGGCTTGACATACTCAAATTTCCTTCACGGCGAGATGCAGAATCTCTCTGGCCTCTGCCGGGGTCGCCGGTTCACGATTGGCCATGCGCGCTATGTTTGCCGCTTTTTCCACCTGATCCCAGCTCCCTTTGGCCTTTTCCCTCCTGGCAAAATCGATGTAAATATTATCCTCGAGTCCGACTCGGATGTGGCCGCCTGAAATAGCCGCTGCCATGGCTGCCGGAAAACACGCGGGACCTACGCCGATTGCCTGCCAGGTACTTCCGGCCGGAATGCTGTGGCGGAAGGCATTCAGATTGTCGAGACTGAATTCAATCCCTCCGATTACCCCGAACACGAAACTGAAGTGAAGCGGCTTGTCAAGAAGCCCTTTTTGAGCCACCCAGGAGGTATTTGTCACGTGTCCGATATCAAAGCATTCCAGTTCGGGTTTAATCTTCTTTTCCTGCATGACCTTGGCGAATTTCATGGTTAGGGAAAAGGGATTCAGGTAGGCTCTATCCATGGAAAACTCATTCTTTTTGAAATCATACAGAGAAAAGTTCATTGTACCGGGATTGAGGGATGCCAAATCTGAATCAAAGTTCAGGATTCCGGCGCCCCTCTTTTCAAAATCGTCCTCAAGCCCGATGCCGGTGGTGAGGTTGACCAGCAAATCGGTTTTCTCACGGATGCCCTCCACAATCGGGCCAAGATATTGAGGCTCCATGGTCGGTTCACCCGTATCGGGCTTGCGCCCGTGGATGTGGACCACCGCGGCTCCTGCTTCGCGGCAGCGGACAGCCTCCTCGATAAATTCCTCGGCAGTGTAAGGCACATTCGGATTGCTCTTCTTGTACACCCAACTTCCCGCCAATGCTGCGCTGATAACTATCTTGTCAGTCATCTTTCCTCTCGCTTCTTTTCATGGTCATTATAATATTTGGTTCTAGCCGCAAGGTTGAAAGGGATCTTTTTCCGCCGCCACGGAAGACCTCCCACGTCTAGAGATCCGTCCGCATTTCAGTCAATCCTGTGACAGTCCCCTGCTTTTTCTTTACCTGACTGTTCTTCACTTTTGCCAGCATGATCTCCGTTGTCGTAAATACCTTTGCCTTGAATAAATGGCCGCCGAACAGATTCCCGTATGCCGTCCCTAATGTACAATGAAGATGGATCACCGGGTCACCCTCCTTCAAGTCCCCAAACTTCCCCACCAACGGAACTATATTGCCCTCAAGCGTCAACAACTCGTAGGGGCCGTACTCCTCCATCAGATTTGTCTTGTCCACATTCACCGGCAGATCAATTCCGGTCTTCAGGTCCCGAAATGCCACGTCACACAGGCTTCCTATCCCTGAGAGCACAACCGCTTGCTTAATGCCCTTTTCCTTGACCACCTCCGTCATCCTCCCAAACAAATCCTCCCCAGGTCGAAACCTGGTAAAGTAGACTTCCGATAAGTCCACCTCCTCTATGAACCTGGGCTCCAAATCTTCAAACTTCTTATCCTTAAACATTTCTCATCTCTCCTTTTCCCTTTGATGTTTCTTGCCGCACCCTCTATCAACCCCCGTCTCCCGGCAAAGTCTTCAATTCCTTCAAATCCTCGATCAGATCTTCAAGACCCAACTGTTTCAGTGTTCCAAGAAGGGGCCTTCCTGTGCTGGTATCCCATCCCATTAAATCGTAGTATTTCTCAAGCATCTGGTCCCAACCCTCCATAGGATTATAGCCCACACTTGGACCGTCTATAGGGACGGAACCATATCTTTTCGAAGGTCTTTCCATCTCTCTCCTTAACCCGTGAATGAAATTGAAGACCCTGAGTTGGTTGACGATCCTTTTCCCGATCGTGAATACGTCGTCCAGTTTCAAATCCCAGCCGGTCACTGCATTGAGACATTTGAGCTGGAGTTTGGGGTCAGTTGCCGCTATGCGGCAAGTTCCCAAACAGTCATCAAACATCCGAACGCCATTAAACCTCGCATTCATCTCGGGCATCTCTTCATGCGACAGGGGATCCTTCACAGCAGGCAGATCCACCAGTTGAGGGTGAACCCCGGCCCAAGTGCTCTCAAGCGTACTCGTATTGGTTACGCAGGTATCAAACAGTTCCGAAGACCGCGCACCTCTATGATCATGCGTCCTCGGACTCGACCCTTTGTACGTATACACAGCCCAATCAGCCGCTTCCCCTCCTATCTTTTGAGAAGCCCTCATGACCCCTTCGGCTAACAGATCACCGATTCCTTCCCTCCTCGCGATCTTTCCGAGCATGGTCTTGACCCCTTCCACATTTCCCCATGCCATATCCACTCCGTCAAGGTCCTGCAGGGAAAATGCACCTTTTTCATAACACTCCATGACCCATCCAATGGTCCAGCTAGCCTCGTTACAGTCAAGACCTAATCGATCCACTTCTCTAGCCAGCATGACCACCGCCCCAAGCTCTGTATTTCCAATCTGTGGACCCCAAGACGCCAGCTGCTCGTATTCGGGTTCCTCTCCAATAAACCCTTTATAAGGTCCCTCCGTCACCTCCACTTCTTTTACGTGAGCCACATGACATTGATAGCAAGGTTGCGATTTGATCTTATAATGCGTCCGCATATACTGCCCATTCATCTTCTCATTCTCAGGAAACAGGTTCGTTGCGTAGTTTCTCACCGGCAATGCTCCCATATTATGAATGGGGGAAAATCCTCCACCGGTACCCCACTGATAAAAAGGTCCAAATGTCTTGGCATGGTCAAACATGGCGAGATTGTTCTCTTTTAATCCCTCAGAATCTATAATTGAAAAGTTCCTCTTGCTCCGGTATGTGACGACCGCCTTCAGGTTTTTCGACCCCATTACAGCCCCTAGACCGTTGTGGGCTGCAAAATGGCCATTATCTCCGCCGATTGCGGCATGGCGCACAAGATGCTCACCAGCGGGACCAATTCCATATATGCTTATCTGCTTTCCTTTAACACCCAGCTCCTTTCTCAGTGCATCCTCCATTTCAAACAAATCTTTGCCCTTCAAATGACGGGCATCGCGCAGTTCAGCTTTCCCATCCTTGATCAACAGATAGACGAAATCCGGCGCCTTTCCCTGAAAAATGATTCCGTCAAACCCTGAAAACTTGAGATAGGCACCAAAATATCCATTTGCCTGGGAACAGCCGGCCAAGTTCGTCATGGGTCCTTTGCTCGAAACATTGAACGTTCCTGCACCGTACACACCACTCCCGGCAAGGGGTCCGGTCGTCCAGATCATCCGGTTTTCCGGATCCGACCATCCAACTCCGCCGGGGACTTCCTGGTACAGGTATCTGGCGCCAAAACCTACACCGCCCACCCACTTTTCAATGAAAGGGGCATCCAGTTCCTCTGCGACGCTCTTTCCATTCGAGAGGTTCACGCGCATGATCTTTCCAACATATCCGCCTATCGCCACTGTTCTTCCTCCTTGATTTTCTATTCCGCCTTGCTTTTCAATCTACAGAAACTTTTCCAGCAACGCTTCGGCTCGCTTCGTATTGAACACTCCGCACTGGCAGGGCTTGGCCAGTTCGAGTCCGGCTTCCTGAAGTGTCTTCTTTCCTTTCTTAATCTGCCTCACCAATTCTCTTACCAGATTGCTCGCCACCATGCCGTGACCGCACATGGTCGTTATTTCCAACACCGGCTTTTCCGGCAGCAGCTCCACCCTGCCGTGGATTCCGCCTGAAAATTCTACCGTGTGCATCTGCAGCCCGGCCCGTTTGCACTGTCGATTAATGTCCTCCACCAATCCACTCACAACCACTGAATTTCCCAACTGGGCAGCCTCAAGTTCTTCCAATATCTTGCCCACCTCTTTCTTGTCCCTGAACACAAAATGCACAATAGAGGTGTCCTGGATGCCGTGGTAAATGGTATCCCTGTCACAATTCAGGATATTTCCCGTCTTCATGTCCCCGCAATTAACCCAATCATGCTTTTCGAGGATCTCGAAAAATTTGCGCATTTTCCCGGCAGAACCTTTGGCATTTACCGTTTTCGCGGCCATGGTGAAAACGATAAAGTCTTCCCGCAAATTCCGGTCTGTCCCAGCGCGATGAAGTGTATGCGTCATGCCTGATCTCTCTCCTTATCTATCCATTAAATGCAGGGCGTCCCAGTCCCACATTCACTTTCCCGTTCAGTGACCTCTCCAACCCTGCCTTCTCCACTTCAGCAATAATCGGAATGTCCCCGTTGGGGGCGACCTTGCAGATGAGGTCCAGACTAAATACCGTCCCAATCTCAGTCGCCGTCTCCCTGATAACGGAAAAGACCTCCTGTGCCTTCTCAACCGGGATAGTGAACTCCACAATCGCGGACAGGACCTTTTCCTCCAGCACTTCCCTTCGCAACTCTCCGGTGACCGCGTCCGCAATCAACTGGGTCAAGGGGTTATGGGGCTCCAGGGTTATCCCCATCTTCACCAGCCTCTTTATCAATTCCTCGGCATCTCTAAAGCGCGTTCCGGTGCCGGGACGCCCCAATTCCATACCAATCCCTATATAACCATCCGGATACCTTCCGGTTACGTCATTGGTCTTCATCTCCTCCGTCCCCCTCCCGGGAACATCGGTGCCTTCATGTACATAGAGGGGATCACTAAAGGCTTTTCGAAGGATTCGCGGCCATCCGAGTTCCTGCTCATAAATGGCATCCGTGGGGCATGCCCCTGTTCGCAGACAGACGGAACATTCAACACATTCGCTGAGATCGATTTCTGCGAAGGATCTCTCCTTTTTCCCCTTCCTCTTCTTATGGAAAATAATCGCCTCCATGGGGCAATAAGGCACACATTTTCCGCACCCTATACAGGTCTCCTTCCGGATGAGCATTTCACTGTCCTCTTTCTCTCGATTGGCCGGCATCCCTCTCAGGATGCCTATTGTTCAAAAAATCAAGCGGCTGGAATTATTCCCACGAAATATCATTCTCCATTAATCTCTTGACGAGGGAGGCAATGTGGTCTTCCATATGCTTCCGGGCTGCTCCAGGGTCATGTTGTTCAATGGCTTTGTAGATCTCTCTGTGATACGCGATCGCAGTTGATACACTTGAAGGCTCCTTCTCAAAATACTTGACAATAAACTGGTGCAGGATTTCCCTTATAATCCCCAGGACCTTTGCCAGGACCCGATTCTTGGAAGCCTTTGATATGTAAATATGAAACAGGACGTCTCTTGATATGAAATTTTCGAGATTTCCCCGGTCAAATTCGCTGGCCATGCCCTCCAACTGGAGTCTTATCCTATCGATATCTTCCTTCCCTGCATGTTCTGCAGCAAGGGCAGCCACAACTGGCTCAATATGAAACCGGGCTTGCAGGAGTTCGGCGGCAGATGCCTTGTCCATAACGAGCAAAGAGGCCAAGGAATTCATGACGTCGGCAGGGGTCGTCATCTTTACAAATGTTCCGGAGCCATGCTTTGCTTCAATAAGTCCCATCAGGGCCAGGCGATTCAGTGCCTCTCGCAATGAGGCCCTGCTCACACCCAAATCCCTGGCCAGCTCATCCTGGGAGGGAAGCATGTCTCCTTCCTTGAATTTGCCGGCGACGATTTTGTCTCTGATCTCCAGAACAATATTATCTATAAGACTGGTACGTTCCAAATTCTCTCCAGACCCTCAAACAAAATTTCAATCCAGGATCAACATGCCTGCCAACCGGCAAAGTTATCTGTTTTCCTGGTCATCAAGTCATCTGATGACCATACTTCTATGAAATCTGTGCCCGCCTGTCAAGAAAAATATTCCTTCTTGGGTGCCTTAAACCAGGATTTCTCGCCTCCTGATAAGGCGAGGTTGAGCCCGCCGCAGCGGCACTGTGTCCCAGTCCCGCCAGAAGGCTGTTGAACACAGGCTTAGTTCCGCGCGGTGCTCAGTTGTGAATCCCCGAAAAGTTTAGTCCAAGCCCTCCTTATCTTTCCTTATCTTCCAGGGCCCGCAGGATCATCTCGGGTGTAGTCGGAAACTCGGTGATCCAGACTCCGATCGCGTCATGGATAGCTGCGGTTATGGCCGGGATCTGGGCGTTCGAGGACATCTCGCAGAATCCTTTCGCCCCGTACGGCCCATCCGGGTGCGGAACCTCGAGTATCTCATAATGATCTTCCACCGGCATGTCAGCAGCAGTGGCGATGACGTAATCCCCCAGCGTGTCCGCAGGAAAATCAACCGAAGGCCAATAGGGATGGGCACTCTCACTCAACGCCATGCCGATTCCCATGGCGGCGCCCCCGTTAATCTGCCCCTTGCATATCAGGGGACTGATGGCCTTCCCGATTTCATACGCATGCGTGCTCTTCAACACCTGGACAACTCCGGTCTCGGTGTCCACCTCCACCTCCACAACACAGGCCGCAAACGCCGCCGCTGAAAGAAGCGGCATCGCCCCTGTCTTGGGATCCGGGGACATCGGACCCGGAGGAATGTATGCGCCCGTCCCTATAAGATACGCGCCCCCGAAGTTCGAGGCCCCGCCGATATCCGCCATGCCCACGCTCTTTTCCGGATTTCCCTTCACAAACACCTTGTTGTCCCCTATTTCCAGCTCTCCCGGCTTTGCCTCAAGCATGGGGGCCGCAAATTCCCGCATCTTCCTCTTTAAATCTTCGCAGGCAGCGATAATCGCATTCCCCCCCACGAACGTCGCGCGGCTCGCAAACGCGCCCAGACACATGGGGATAAAATCCGTGTCGCTGTTATTCAGCGCAATAGACTCAACCGGCACATCCAGGGCTTCGGCCGCAATCTGCCGGTAGGCGGTCTTGCACCCCTGCCCCAGGTCCGAGGTGCCCATCAAGAGGTCGAACGTCCCATCCATCTTGATACTGATCTCGGCCTGGTTGGGATCAGCTCCCCCGAAAAATCCGGTAGCGTACCCAATACTCGAAATACCCTTCCCTTTCTTTTTCATTACCGTTACCTCCTTCGCGAACTCATTGCCTTGAGGTGCTCCGGCAATTCAATGCCGTCCATTTCCGCCGCCTTTTTCATAGACTCGATCAATCCCGCAGCTACGACCTTCCACTGCGTAGGCGCGGTGTCGCCGTCCCGCCACGCGTTTATAAACCGGATCTCCCACGGGTCCATGCCAATGGCTTCGGCCAGGAGATTCATCTGGATCTCGGATGCATACGTCACATTCACCACAGCAAATCCCCTCATGGAACTCGCCACCGGTTTGTTGGTAAATACGGCATGCCCGTCATACCAGACGTTCGGCACCGCGTAGGGCCCTGCAAGGTAAAGACATTGCTTCTCAACCGCATATTCCCCCATGGTATGGTAAGCCCCGATATCGTGAACCCCCCTCACCTGATGGGCTGTCACATGTCCATCCTTTTTCACCCCTGACTTGTAGTCGAACACAAAGGCGCCCCGCTTCGTGGAATACAGCAGGTCTTCCTTTCTGCTCAGACGAAACTTGACCGCCCTCCGAAGCTTCAGGGCCATGACCCCGGCCACATGCTCACACTGCATTTCATTCTTCCCCCCAAAACCTCCCCCCACAGTCCCGCCGATCAGGTGCACCTTGCTGATGGGAAGATTGAAAACCGGACACAATTGGGTCAGGTGGAAGTGCCTCGCCTGGCTCACGGTGTGTATCGCCAGCCTGTCGTTCTCATCGATATACGCCACAGCAACATGCGGTTCCATCGGCGCGTGATCATTCATCTTCTCCACATACCGGTGCTCAACGATCTCGTCGGCCTCGGCAAAACCCTTCTCCACGTCGCCTTTCCGCAATACCCTCCTCCTCCCGCTGTTGAACTCCCAGAGGTTCCCCTCGGGACGGACCTTGGGTGCGTCAGGCTTCATAGCCTCAAAAGGATCAAAAACCGGGGCCTGTTCTTCTATGTCCAGCTTGATCTTTTCCACTGCCTCCTGGGCCGTGTCCTCGTCCACGGCGGCGACTGCGGCTATACGTTCCCCCTTATACCGGATGTGTTCCTTCACCAACACCGGCTGGTCGGTTGCATAGTAGGCATTCTGGCCCGGAATGTCTTTGGCGGTAATCACCCCGGCAACCCCGGGCATATTTACAGCCGCCGAAACATCCAGGCTGTGAATAATCCCTTTGTGTACGGGGCTTCGAAGGGCCTTGATGTACAACATCCCGGGCAGGGAGACATCATCCACGTATCTGGTTGTCCCTGTTACGTGACCCAGCCCCTCATACCGGGGTATCGGCTGTCCGATGTACTTTCCCATATCCCCTACTCCTTTCCTTCACCATTTGCGACTGCTTCTATGGCCTCCACGGCCTCAAGATACGTCCCGCACCGGCAAAGATTCCCTGAGATGGCTTCAACAATCTCCTCACGGCTCGGCTTCGGATTCTTCTCCAACAGGGATATGGAAGAGAGAAGCATCCCCGGCGTGCAGAAACCGCACTGGGTTGCACCGTGCTCATGAAACGCCTGCTGAAGGGGATGGAGTTTTCCCTCTCCGGATGTGAATGCCTCGATTGTCCTCACCTTCTTCCCGGCCACGGTCATGGCAATGGTGAGACACGACCTCACCGGTTCCCCCTCAAGCAGCACCGTGCACGCCCCGCAGTCGCCTGTGTCGCACCCTCTTTTAGGGCTCAATACCTGGAGTTTCTCCCGCAACACGTCAAGCAGCGTGTCGTTCGGCTTCACCAGGACATCAACCTCACAACCATTCAGAGTAAAAGACAGCGTATATTTCATGACGGTTTTTCCTCCTTCTCAGCCTGCAATCCCCGCGGCCTGCACAAGGGCCCGCCTGATGAGATTCCTGCCCGCCTTCTTGCGGTACCAGGCGGATGCCCGCTGGTCGTCTATGGGACTGGTTTCCGTGATCGCGGTATCAGCGCATTTATCTATTAAACCCAGGTCAATCGCCTGCCCCACAATAACCTTTTCCGCCTCCGCACAACGGATAGGTCTGGGACCCATGGCCCCCACCGCAATGCGTGCCTCCTCGCAGGTCCCGCCTTCCGAGTAGATCCGTACAGCCGTATTCACCACAGAAAGGGTCATGGCCTTTCGACGTCCGAGTTTCAAAAAAACCGCGTTGCCTTTCACAAACGGCACACGGACCTCAATCACAAGTTCATCCGGCTGTAACACCGTGGCCCCGGGTCCCGTAAAGAAATCTTTCAGCGCCACCGTCCGCTCCGCTTTGGAATTCCGCACAATCACTCCGGCGTCCAGTGCCAGCAAGGCCACCGACAGATCGGCAGCCGGCGAGGCGTTGACAATATTGCCTCCTATGGTCCCGGCATTCCTCGTTGCGACGCAGCCGCCCTGCGACGCAGCCTCCGCCAATACCCGCGCCCTCGCTTTCACAAGGGGATCCCTCATGAGACTGCTCCATGTGGCGCCCGCCCCGATCACCAGCTGCCCATCCCCTTCCGTTATGTAATCGGTCCCGATGCCTCCCACGTAGACAATAACGTCGGGCAGCAGCTCATAGTAGTTCACCTTCGGAACCACGTCGGTTCCTCCCGCCAGCACCGTCGCCTTTTCACCATACTCGGCGAGGTAATCCAGTGCTTCATCGACTCCTCGAGGAGCAACATACTTCATCTCTTTCATTTCCTCTTCACCCCCTCATCTACCTCTTTTCATAAAATGCGACAGCTCCCAGAATGATGACTCCCTCCACTATCCATTGCCAGTAACCCGATACGCCGAGGAGATTCAAAGCATTGCTCAACACCGTAAGTATGAAAATACCCGCGAACGTCCCGGAGAGCCCTCCCTTCCCTCCACTTAAAAGGGTACCTCCGACCAGGACGGGAACAAGGGAGTCAAGCATATACGGGGCGCCGATCAACGGATCTCCCATCCCCATTCTCCCTGCCAGGAAAAGCCCCGTGAAAACCGCGGATAAACTGCAGAGCATGTACGTGAATATCTTGACCCGATCGGTTTTTACTCCGGACCGTCTCGCTATTTCTTCATTTCCGCCGAGAGCGTAAATGTGCCTGCCGAAAGGGGTCCTTTTCAGAACAAACATGCCGGCGGCACCAACCGCGACGAGAAACAGGAACGGTCCCGGAACGAACCCGACCTGTCCCCAAGCAAAAGACACCAGTAACGGAGCGGCCTCGCCGTAGGCCGCGTTCGTGTACACCAGGACTCCACCCTGAACGATGGACATGGTACCCAGGGTCACGATCAGGGGCGAAATGCCTGTCTTGATGATGAGAAAGGCATTCATGAAGCCTATGGCAAGCCCGATTCCGATAACGAGAGCTGCCACAGGTATCAGCATGGAATTTCTTCCCATCATGAGCCCTGCGGTCAAGCACGAGGTAAGGCTTATAACGGAGCCGACCGAAAGGTCTATGCCGGCAGTCAGAATAACAAGAGTCTGCCCAATGCTCACCAGCCCAATTGCCACTGCCTGCCGAAGGATATTGCCGATATTCCGGGGTCTGAGAAATATTTCAGAAGAAGAGGCAGAAATCACCACAAGCGCAAAGAGAATAAAATACACGATGATAATCGTTCGGTTTTCTTTTACCTTACCGAGACTCATGGACATGGTTTCTTCCATTTCCCTTGATTTGTCCGGTTGCCATCATCAGTATCTTCTCCTCTGTAGCATCAAAACCGGAGATTTCTCCCGTAATTCTCCCCTCGTACATGACCGCTATTCTGTCGCTCATACCGATAATCTCAGGCAATTCAGAAGAGATCATTATCACTGCCTTCCCTTCTTGAGCCATCCGACGAATGATTTGATAGATTTCCACCTTGGCGCCGACATCAACGCCGCGGGTTGGTTCATCCATGATAATGAGTTTCGGCTGCGCCGTGATCCACTTGGCCAGAATGACTTTCTGCTGGTTTCCCCCGCTCAAAAATTGAATTTCCTGTTCGAGCCCCGCGGTCGCGATGTTGAACTGTTTCACACAGGCTTCTGCAGTCTCATCTTGAACCGGGGCATTGATCCAGCCCCATTTGCTGATCTTCGGAAGAATAAGGGATGTCAGGTTTTCCTTCACGGAAAGACATCCCACAAACCCTTCTGCCTTCCGGTCCTCGGTCACAAACCCTATACCGTTTGAGATTGCTGTTTTCGGATTCAGCCATCTCACTTCTTTCCCTTCAAAAAGCATCTTCCCGGTGTCAAAACCGTCCGCGCCGAAAATGACCCTCGCGAGATCCGTGCGGCCCGAGCCCACCAGGCCGGCCATCCCCAGGATCTCTCCGGAATAGACCTGCAGGGAGATATCCTTCAGGACCTTCCCCTTGTATATCTCCTTGAGCGAAAGAAGCTCTTTCCTCTTTCCTTTTTCCTTCTTGGGAAATGTCTGATCCAGACTCCTGCCCACCATCATGCGTATAATTTCCGGCTTTTCTATGTCCTTGGGGCGGACTGTTCCAACCAGCCTGCCGTCCTTCAGCACAGTCGCCCGATCGGCAATCTGAAAAATCTCGTCAATACGATGTGAGATATAGACCACCGATTTCCCATCCTCCTTCAGCGAGTTGATAATCCGGAACAGAGACTCCAACTCCTTTCCCGAAACAATCGCCGAAGGCTCATCCATGACAATAATGTCTGCGTTCAGACATAAAGCCTTGGCGATTTCAACCATCTGCTGCTGGGCCACAGAGAGATTTCCTACCTTCTCATGCGGGTCGATACCGGCCTCGAGGCTTGCCAGGAGTTCCTTTGACCGCGCATAGAGATGTTCGTTGTCAATGGCGAGGCCTTTCATTTTCAAGGGTTCCCGTCCGAGGAAAATATTTTCAGCCACATTCAGTTCGGGGATCAGATTGAACTCCTGATAAATGATGCTTATCCCATTGACCTGGGCGTCTTTCGGAGAAGAAAAGAAAACCCGCTTCCCCTTGACGCGAATCTCTCCTTCATCGAGTCGGTACGCGCCCACCAGGACCTTCATCAAGGTGGACTTCCCGGCCCCATTTTCTCCCACCAGAGCGTGGATCTCCCCGGGCACGCAGGCAAATTCAACCTTGTAAAGCGCCTGGACGCCGGGAAAACTCTTCGAAATCCCTTTCATTTCGAAAATATTACTGTTCACGCCTCACGCCTTTTCCGGACGAAGGGAGGATCACAGTGTTCCTCCCTTCCCGGGTTTCAGTAGGGAAGCCATTTCTTGGGGAGCGTGTGCCCGATCCACCAGTTTTCCGGCTGATTCGGCTGGGCGAGTTCGCTCCATGGTACATCTGCTTTGATGTCCGCTGTTTCATCCGTAGCCGACACCAACGTCGGGACGTTGAAGTGATGGGGTACCGATTCGCCCTGGAGGACCCGCAGCGCCAGCTTCACTGCCTCGGCGCCCATCCTCGGGGGGTATGCGCCCATCACGGCCTTAAATTGATATTTCACCACGTTGCACATGAAACCGTTCAGCTGGTCTCCTGTGATGGGAAC
>Ga0315535_1000037_pt1 | contig 71855 bp, 66 predicted proteins | sample SalMarSW160220MG_2_FD_203092 | JGI IMG/M metagenome (GOLD analysis project Ga0315535, IMG submission 203092) | Salt marsh sediment microbial communities from the Plum Island Ecosystem LTER, Massachusetts, United States - Salt Marsh Sediment SW1602-20 ... | reverse complement strand
CACAATTGAACGGGAGGGCATATTACATATTTATGACACAAAAACAGACTCGTGGAGCGTTGGAGCAACCATACCTACAACCTATCGTGGTTCAGGTATCGCCGCAACCACAGGACTTCACGCGCCGAAAAGGATTTACGTTATGGGCGGCGGCATCTGCCGAGGATTTGCAGATATTGAAGCTGTTAGCTCAAATTATATTTACGATCCAGTTTCTGATTCTTGGGGCAATTCGACTGATATGCCCACAGCACGTAGCAACCCTGCTGTTGTAGCAGTAAACGATAAATTGTACGCAATAGGAGGCGGCTTAACCAGCACTTCCATTACTGGAACCCCAACAGATGTTGTTGAAGTTTACACTCCGTTCGACTACGGCGTATCTTCAGGGTACGCTCTCAACGGAGCCGCAGCGACAATAACTGACAGCATAGACGATGGTGAAAACATAACCATACCAAGCAACGTTACCTCGGCAAACTCAACCAACGGAGAAGGCACACTAACACACACCACGCCAGACGGGGCTGGAAACGGCGCCGTATCAGAAACAGACAGGTTCACCGAAGTTTTCCCAGCAATATTGTTAGCTGTGACCGCTACAACAGTTACTGTTATCGGCATAGGTCGCTTAGTTTACTTCAAGAAGCGCAAACGCTAAGGCTTCTGCGTGTGTGAGTTTTCGTTTTTGGTGTTTTGTGAGAAGAGGGTAAGAGTAAGTATATGTAAGTATGCAAGAGCAAAAGAATTAGCAGGTTAGCAAGGAAGTATCACAGAGAGAGAAGATTAAAATTTAATCAACCGAGTTAAGTCCGCGCAAGGTGTTCATGCATGAAAATTTTTCTACAATATCTCCGCAATGAAGATTTCAGAAACGAGTGGCTCAAATGGATGTGAAAACTTGGCTGGGAAACACTCTTTTTAACATTGGATTTTGGACGTTTTTCTGGGGCGCCCTCGAGTTGGCGTATCAGTCCCCAAGCGACCCAATCTGGTCAGGCACCTTCGGATTTCCCGTCCGTGCACCATTACATCATCGGCGCTATACTAGCCTACGTCGGCTACATACTAATAACGTTCACCAAAAGCGTAAGAGAGAAAATTAAAAGAAGGATAACGCCCCCAAGCCCCAAATAGTTTCGGCTAACTTAAAAAGGTCAACCGCAAATAAACAAACCCGTGACAAACACTTGACACGCGAGTTCATCCTCTTTTCACGCATAGGAAAAACAGACGCCGCCTTCAGCAACCTACACGACGCAGGTCGCTTAGACATCGTACACGAATGCATAGTCGCCAGCCTCTTCCTGTCGCACGGCATACGCAGAAAAGCCCGTTTCCACGCAGTCCTAAACGGTCCACCCAACCCGCCGCTGCACATCGAAATAGACGGCGCAACACTTTATGATGTGCGCACGGACATGGACACTTGGCAGCGCAGTCTCAAAAAGGTGATTTCGGGCAAACCGCATCCGGGCATAACCACGAGCAAAACAAGCTTCGAAGCGCTTTTGAAGGCTAAGGCGGAAACCGCCCACATCTTTGTCCTTGAAGAAGGCGGCAAAGACATCGCACACGCGGAACTGCCTGCTGACGCCGTTTTCGTACTTGGAGACCACGTTGGCTTACCCAAAAAGGCAGAGATGTTCGCGCTTCGCTACGGAGAAAAAATCAGTTTGGGAAAACAGCCGTACCTCGCCGCCTCATGCATAACCATACTGAACTATCTGCTGGATCGTCCAGTCAAATCATGCCCCTGAAGTGTTCCCAGCCTCGCGCCTCAATCACGCGTCTTTCCTCGTCAACATCCAGAAGCATTTGCTTGTCTCGCGTGACTTTGCCGATGGGCAGCAAGCGTCCGCCCGTTGCTTCCACTGCCGTTTCTGCGGCAGCCCAACGTTTAGGCTTAACGGTGACCACAAGCTCATATTCTTCACCGCCGTAAAGCGCGAGGTCCAACGGGTCAAGCCCGTTAAACTCTGCAAAGCATCGAACTTCATCAGCCACGGGCACGCTGTTAATCACAAACCCCACGCCGCTCATCCGGGAAAGCTCATGCAGGCTCCAAGCTAAACCATCGCTGGAGTCAATTGACGCTGAAACAGCGCCGGATGCACAAAGCGCCAAGCCTTCCCTGAGCCTTGCTTCTGGCATGCAAACCGAACGCAAAAGCACTTCACGCAGCTCTTTGGAAGCCGCACAGTTATCTAAAAGCAGCCGCAAGCCCGCAGCTGTTTTGCCGAAGAACCCCGTAACCGCCACGATGTCTCCTGCCTTTGCGCCGCTGCGTAGCATAAGCGTTTTGCGCTTCGCGGTTCCAAAAAGCGAAACTGCCACAACTAGGTCCGAAGCCTCATTAGTGTCGCCGCCGACCACGTAGGCGCCGTACTCTTGTGCTCCTGCGTTCAACCCTCGTGCAATCTCCTCCACGTCTTTCCGCATAACATCCCTCGGCAACCCAAGCGAAACAAGCGCCGCCACAGGCGCCACACCTTTAGATGCAAAATCACTGATGTTCATCACTACTGCTTTCCGTGCAGCCTGCCACAGGCTCATGCCCCGCGGCACATCGGTTTTGCCTACAAGCATGTCAGTCTTCAAAACGGCAACCTGTCCTTTGCCGATGTTCACGGCGGAAACGTCATCTCCGAAAGGCACAGGCGAATCAGGCAGTGTGGTCAAAAGGCTTTGGATAATCTCAATTATCTTTCGCTCGCCAAATTGCTCGTTTGGACCGCTTTTACCGCCTTTGTGAGTTCTCCCTTTCCTCAACTATACAAGCCGCCCCCAAAAACGTCATGCACGATTTAAGTCTAAGACGGCGACGCCTTTTAAAATTGACGCTTAAGGCAGCCCACGCTTCCGAACATTTAAAAATATGCGCACAAAAAAGAATTAGGCGATTGTGCTGTGCCTCGGTAGCTCAGCTCGGTAGAGCGGCTGCCTCGTAAGCAGCAGGCCGCGGGATCAAAGCCCGCCCGAGGCTTTTTTCCTCATAGTGTAGTTGTGTTGTTCTTATGTTCAGAAATGTTTATAAAATATTGAGAGTACCGATACCATAAAAGGTGTTCCAAAAAAGGTAGATGAGACATGCCGCTTTTCCACTCACACTCGCACACTCACAGCGAAAAACTGAGGTGCCCGTATAAAGGGTGTGAGAAAACGTTTGACAAGCCAACTGTGCTAACTGACGCATCTACCATCCCGAGGCAGTCGTACTATGCCTGCCCGCATTGCATGTCGAAGCTGGAAATAACCACGGAAAACATGAGAATCGTAGACGTGAAAGCAACCGAATACCCAAAGGTGTTTGAGTCACCGGCAAAATGCGCGCATTTCTCAGGGCTTCTAAACGCGCGACCACACGATGCACCGCTCCCTGAAGAGTGCCTGCTCTGTCCAAAAGTGCTTCAGTGCAGCATCCGCAAAGAATAAGCTCTGTTGCGATTTTTTGTCTATACCCCTCTTTATATACTAAACTGCGTAGAATTCGGCAGAGCGCTGTTGTGGGTAGACCCCCTCTATAGGTTTCTGCAATGAACTGCTATTAGGATCCAAATAGACGGCAAATGAACAGGGTTGCTATTTCAGGGTTTAAAAAAAGAGGAAAGAAGAGGCTGGCTACCTTCTGTGTTTCAACACAACACATACTGCTACTATGGTTGCTATCAAAATCCCGACTGCTGCTAATACCGATTCAGAGGGCAACTGCGGACTTTCAGTTGAAAGCTGAGTTTTTGACGTTTCCGGTGGAGGAGCGGAGCCAAAAAGAGTATATTCACTGCAATAGGCAATCTGATGCGTATCACCCCAGACGCCAACTTGAACGCCCACCGCATCACCGACTCTTTGGTTCAAATAAAAGAGGGTCTCCCAGAGAGGATAAAGCGTCAACGGATTTCTCTCAATGCCTCCTGAAGACCAGTTCAGAGCCGTATCCGCACTGAACGCGTCGCCTGGAACCATTACAAGAGCTGCAGAGGGATCTGTATCAGACCAGCTAGGCGCTATTGATGTAGCGGCATTGGCTAATTCTATGTCAGGCAGTCTTCCAAACGAAAGCACAAGAAGCAACAGAAGCAGTAAGATCGAGGATAAAGCCAATGTTTTTCTGTTCGTTTTTTTAACTTTCCTTTTTATAAGCAAGATCCTATCTTGCTGGTTCAACTTTTATTCAAATGCAATTATAAATTCTTTCAAAATTTACATTGCAAGAAATATTAAGTGAAGTCATAATTTTGACTCATATGGCTATGTTTTAGAATAACACTTAAATTATTGTTTGAGTATCAATTATAAGTGGGGATAGCTTACGAAGAGGTTGGGGTGTGCCTTTTTTTCGGTCTTATGTATATTTCTTCAGGCTTCAAGCGCGCAAGCAACCGTGCCTTCAGGTACTGGGATTTGGACCCAGAGAGCCCCCATTCCAAGTGCCATTGCAAGCAGTGGTCGAGCGGCAGTCCTGAATGGATCCATCTACATTGCAATAGATGACATTCTCTATGTCTATGATCCATACTCAAACGCTTGGAGAAGCCAATCCACCATACCAGTACCGCAGGGAGCGAACATGGCCGGCTTTCTACTATCTGCATGTGTTGACAAGCTATACGTTATCGGAGAAGGAGCCAGTAATGAGCGAAGGATCTACATCAACGAAGCTTATGATCCGACAACAGACAGTTGGGAAAACAAGACACCGCCAAATATTTACACCTACATTAACATTTGAGAGACACAAAAAGTTGTTAACGACAAAATCTATCTCATTGGAGGCGCCGCGGGCGTTGGAGGCACAATACCGGTTAAGCAATCGAATGTGGTTTATGACGCGGCAAATGATAACTGGTCTCAAGCGACTCCAGTGCCGATACCTGTGTTTGGGTACGCTTCAGCCGTGTGGGACAACAAAATCTTCATAATAGGCGGCTGCACTTCAAAATTTTCCGAAGGGAGCCCTCCTCAAGTCAAGTGCACCCGCGCCGTGCAAATATACGACCCCGCAACTGACCAGTGGAGCGAGGGAACGCCCCTCCCGCGAGCCATGATGTCAATGGGCGCAGCAGCCGCTTCAGATCGCATCTACGTCGTAGGCGGATGGGCTGGCGAATACAATGACAAGGGTCCAACCGATGCCCATTGGCCCGGATTGGGCATTGCCACTTTTGACCTGAACCAGATCTATGACCCTCAAACGGGAAACTGGAGCACCGGGACTCCTTTCCCTGTAGCCGCGCGTGACGTATGCTTGGTGAACTCGTATGGCAGGCTGTACGCTTTGGGCGGGCAGGATGAGACCCTAACGTATTTCACCACGAATTACCGGTACACGCCGGCGGGCTGGTCGGCGCCAATCGTGACAAGCACCGTTCACGCAGCCGCAAACAGCGGAGCAGCGGTCTCCCTTACCTTCACGGGGAACGTTTCCGCGCCACAGGTAACAAACGCAACGCTGTCTCGCACGATAGTTAACCAGTCGCTGACCACAACGTTTTCTTTCGATCTTGCAGGGGCAACTGGCGATTTCGGGTTCGAAAACGTCACCGTCCCCAAGAGCGCTGTGCCAAAGCGGGCGGTGCCCGTGGTTTACGTGGATGGGGAGCAGGCTGCAGCCCAAGGCTGGACGGAGGACGGGGACAGCTACCACGTTTGGTTCAGTGCTTTTTTCGGTGCCCATGAGGTGGAACTTGTGTTTCCGACGCCCGCGGCTTATCATGACTGGGATGGTCCTTTTACGATTTACGCGGCGACGGTGACCGCTGCTGCCGTGGCTTCTGCCGCGGTCCTGCTGATCGAAAAACGAAAGAAAACAAGAAAAGCCTAAGGCAATATAATCTTCGTGCAAACAAGAAGCGATGAGAAAATTAAGTTTCGTGTAACGAATTTTACATTTCGCTGGCCTGAGCTGTAGCCGCCTACGCAGTACCAATGAATTTGAAGTCTGCTTCTTTCTGCTTTCGATTTGGTTTGAGTTTGGTTATTTGACCTCGAAGGAAGTGCAGATTTCTTCTACTGTTCGGTTCAGCGTCAACTCAGCAATGTCTTGCCCATAATCCAATATTCGCCTTGAACTGTCCAACATCAGCCTAAGAATCGCCGCGACGTTTGGATCCAGTTTCTTGGCTGACATAAGCCGGATAAGCTCAGTCTCCAGCGGCACATAGGACCCGCGCTTCGCAATTATTTTCTCGGCGTCGTTGTATGCTCTTTTGAACATTGCCTTCGCGGCTTCCTCGAACAGTTGATGAGCCTCAGCGTTGAAATTAAGCATCTGCAGGTATATTTCTTCGTCTATGGGCTCTTTTACAAAAACCAGCTGATCATCGATTTGCTTTTGGAATGTTTCCAGGTTATTGATTATGTTCAACGCGTTTTCCGCTATGTTCTTTATGTCGTTGACAGTTATCCTATACAGCAGAAACTCCTTTGGGGTTTTGAAGCCTAACTCCCTGAACATGTTACGTTCTATGCCGAACTTCAACTGGCGAACAACGTAAAGACCCAGCCTATTTGTGTCGTGATGACCGTTAATCACGTTTTGAAACAACACGGCATCTCGGTTTTTCAGCGCCAAGATAGCGTCTCTGTTAGTTGAAAGCGCCACAATGGCCATTCTTCTGACGGCTTTTTCAATCGGAAACTCGGAGTGTCTTATAAGAATCTGAAGGGCGATTTCATCTGGAGTTTCGTCGATAATCTCGGCGCCTAAAAGAGTATCCCTCGCAAAATTCTTCACGATACTTTTGCACTTGGCTATGTCTTCAGCGCCTTTGAAGTGGACGCGTATTATGTCGGCGCTTATGACGTACAGGGCTTTTATCATCCGCAGCGTTGACTGCAAGTCTTCTTCTGACACGTCAACGTTGATGTAATATTCTTTGAGTTTAGCGCCTTCGGTTTCTCCGATTTTCTCCTTCAGTTTCCTAGGAACCAAAATTAGCGAGGAATCGGCTTGCACGTTGAAGTCTATTTCACTTCCTTTTTTAAGTCCAGTGTCTTGCACCCAGTCTTTTGGCAGGGATACTATGTAGGAGCCTCTTCCGGTGCATTGCACTTTTCTATATCCTAAGTCTTTTTCCGCCATTTTCCCGCTTCACCTTACATATATTTCATATAGCATATATAGTTCATTACCTTACATATAAATGCTTTTCAACAGAGTTATATAGAATATATGCCATTTATTATGGCGACTCCCAGAAGATAAGGGATAAAAATGATCATAAACTCCCGTAGAGACAGCGTGAACTTTACTGAACAAATGGTTACCGAAGGCGCTGACCCCCGCACAAAAACAACCAAATCACTTGTTTTTTATGGTCATCTGCTCGCGCTCCTGCTTACGTAAAAGCGAGGCATATCACATGAAAAGAATCATTGCAAAGGAAGAATATTGTATGGGATGTGGACTCTGCGAAGTATACTGCACCGTCCAGCACTCCAAATCAAAAGACATCATTAAAGCTTACAACAGGGAAAAACCCCGCCCACTCAGCCGAGTAAAGCTGGAAGTGCACAAACCCGTCAGCTTCGCCATCCAATGTAGACACTGCGAAGACGCCCCCTGCGTCACCGCTTGCCTCTCAGGTGCCATGCAAAAAGACGAAGAAACAGGGTTGGTGACGCACGACGCAGACAAATGCATCGGCTGCTGGACCTGCATCATGGTCTGTCCGTACGGCGCCATCAAAAGAGACCCATCAGGCAAAATAGTTTCAAAATGCGATCTATGCTCGGAACTGGAGGTTCCAGCATGCGTGGCTAACTGCCCCAACGGCGCTCTGGTGTACAAAGAGGTGAAGCCGTAATGTCGAAGTACGTGATAGTGGGCGCTTCAGCCGCAGGAATCGGCGCAGTCGAAGCCATCAGAGAAGTAGACCCAGTAGGCACAGTAACCGTGATTTCAGACGAGCAGTGCCCGCAGTACTCTCGCCCCATGATCTCCGATTTAGTCAGTGGCAAAGCCAACTTTGATAAAATGATGTGCCGTGAAGACGAATTCTGGCAAAAAAACCACGCAGAAGCCCTCACGGGAAGAACCGCAGTAAACCTAAACCTAGCTGAAAAATGGGTAGCGCTTGACAAAGGAGACCACATTAACTTCGAAAAATTACTAATCGCAACGGGCGGCAAGCCCTTCGTCCCAAAAATCGAAGGCTCCGAAAAAGAAGGCGTGTACACCTTCACAACGCTTTCCGACGCTGAAAGCTTAGCCGCAAAAGTTGAAACCGCCAAAAACGCCGTGGTCGTTGGCGGCGGTCTAATAGGCGTTAGCGTTACGGAAGCGCTGGTGAAACGCGGCTTAAAAGTAACCATGGTGGAACTAAAAGACCACATCCTCAGCCTCATACTAGATCAGACGGCTTCAGAGATGGTGGAAAACGTAATCAGCAACGCAGGCGTCAGCATCGCCACAGGCCTGTCCGTTCAGCGCGTAGTCGGGAAGCCCGAAGCTGACAATGTCGTGGGCGGCGCAGTGCTGACCAACGGCGAACAGGTGCCATGCGACATGGTCATAATCGCCATCGGCGTCATTCCACGCACGGAACTTGTATCAGGAACCGACGTGAAAACCAACAGAGGCATAATCGTGGATCGCTTCATGCGCACAAGCGTTTCCGACGTGTACGCCAGCGGAGACGTGGCTGAAGCTTACGACTTTGTTCTTGGCAAAAATCGGTTGCTGCCTCTGTGGCCGCTTGCTCTAGAGGAAGGGAAAGTTGCAGGCTACAACATGGCGGGGAAAAAAGCGGAGTACCCAGGAGGCACAGCCATGAGCGCCCTCAAGTACTTCGACATACCCATCATATCCATTGGGATAACGAACCCCCGAGAAGCCAGCGCGTACGAAATCTTGGTTAAGCATGAACCCGAACGTGCGCTCTACAAGAAAATCGTGCTCACAGACAACGTGATAGTGGGCTTGACGCTTGTAAACGATATTGAAAAAGCAGGTGTGTTTTTCCACCTTATGAAAAATGGTGTTAACGTGAAGAGGCTCAAACATGAACTTCTCTCAGAAGACTTCTGCCTCGCCACTTTACCGCGTTCTCTACGAAGAAAAGTGTACCCAGGAGAATATCGATGAAGAATCTAAACATGATAAACAATCCGTACAACGACGATAAGGACTTCGACGCCTGCAGCATATTCGGCATGATGAACCTCGAAGGCAAACGCTTCTCGTCACGCGACCCGATCAGAGCGATAGCAAACATGCACGACCGCGGAAACGGCTTAGGCGGAGGCATTGCTGTTTACGGAATCTACCCGCAATTCAAGGATTACTATGCGTTCCACATAATGTACCTAAGCCGAGAAGCCAAAGAGCGAACGGACAGGGCACTGGCAACGAGCTTCAACATAATCTACGACGAGGAAATGCAAACCAAACCAGCGAACGTCAGAGACCCCCCAATGGTGTGGCGATACTTCGTAGAGCCTAAAAAGCGGCGTCTTGAACATCTGACAGAAGACGATTACGTAATAGAAAAAGTCATGCGGATAAACACGGAAACGGGCAAGGCGTTCGTTTTCTCCAGCGGCAAGAACATGGGCGTCTTCAAAGGCGTAGGCTTCCCCGAGGACGTGGCGAATTTCTTCTGTCTTGAGGATTATATGGGTTACCTGTGGACGGTTCACGGCAGGTTCCCAACGAATACGCCCGGCTGGTGGGGCGGCGCGCATCCCTTCAACATCTTGGACTGGACGGTTGTGCACAACGGCGAACTCTCCAGCTACGGCATAAATCGCCGCTATCTGGAGATGTACGGCTACCAATGCACCATGCAAACCGACACTGAAGTGTTAGCTTACGCGGTGGACCTGCTTATGCGCAGGCAGCACCTGCCAATCGACATAGTCGCCAAAATCTTCGCTGCACCCTTATGGAGCGAAATCGACGCCATGGAACCCGAACAGCAACGCCTGTACAGGGTTCTCCGCCAGACCTACGGCAGCCTGCTGATGAACGGTCCCTTCAGCATCATCGTGGCGCATCACGGCGAGATGATTGGGTTGACCGACAGAATCAAGCTGCGACCGCTCGTGGCAGGCACCAGAGGCGACTTCCTGTACCTATCCTCTGAGGAAGCTGCCATGCGACTGGTTTCGCCCACGCTGGACAAGTTCTGGTCTCCACGGGGCGGCGAGCCAGTGGTCGGCAAGCTACGCCACAAGCCAGAGGCTGAAATCTTAGCAAGCATGGAGGCATAAAAAATGAAAACGTACATACTCCCTGAATTCATCGTTGAAAGAGATCTGGACAAATGCATCCGCTGCAAAGTCTGCGTCAACCAGTGCACGTACGAAACGCACAGTTACGACGAGGAAGACGATGTAATACGCAGCAAAGACGAGAATTGCGTCAACTGTCAACGCTGCGTTACTTTCTGCCCCACCCACGCCATCACCATTCGCAGGAACCCGAATACCATCCGCGAGAACCCCAACTGGACGGCGGAAGCACTCAGAGACGCCAAGAAGCAGGCGGAAACTGGCGCGGTGATTCTCACAGGCATGGGCTGCGACAAGCCTTACTTCACTTACTGGGACAGGCTTGTGCTGAACGCCAGCCAAGTGACCAACCCGTCGATTGACCCGTTGAGGGAGCCGATGGAGATAAGGACTTACTTGGGCGCGAAGCCGGACAATGTGGAGATGGAGCTGTCAAACGGCACGGTGGTCTTGAAGACTTCGCTTACTCCTCAGTTACGCTTGGACACTCCGATTATGTTCTCTGCCATGTCCTACGGCGCCATAAGCCTGAACGTTCACGAAGCCTTAGCAAGGGCTGCAACAGAATGCGGCACTTACTTCAACACGGGCGAAGGCGGCTTAGACAAAAGCCTGTACAAGTACGGCGCGCACGCAATCGTGCAGGTTGCTTCAGGTCGCTTCGGCGTACACCCAGACTATTTGGATGCGGGTGCGGCTGTCGAAATCAAAATTGGGCAAGGCGCCAAGCCAGGAATAGGTGGTCACCTGCCAGGCGAGAAAGTCACTAAAGATGTGGCGCGGACACGCATGATTCCCGTCGGCACAGATGCGCTTTCACCTGCACCGCAACACGACATCTACTCCATAGAGGATCTTAGGCAGCTAATTTACGCTTTGAAGGAAGCCACGAACTACACGAAGCCGATTTCAGTGAAGATCGCCGCGGTTCACAACTCGCCCGCAATCGCAAGCGGCATGGTACGTGCCGGCGCAGACATAATCGCGTTGGACGGCGTCCGTGGTGCTACAGGTGCCGCGCCGAAGGTCATCAGAGACAACGTGGGCATACCCATCGAGTTAGCGATTGCGCAGGTGGATCAGCGGTTGCGTGAGGAAGGCATACGGAATCAGGCGTCTATCGTTGCAGCGGGAGGCATCCGAAGCAGCGCAGACGTCATCAAAGCCATAGCGCTAGGGGCTGACGCTGTTTACATAGCAACTGCCGCGCTCGTGGCGATTGGCTGCACCGTCTGCCAACACTGCTACACTGGAAAGTGCCCATGGGGCATCGCCACGAACGACCCTTGGATCGCCAAAAGAGTTAACCCTGACATAGCCACGGAGAGGCTTGTTAACTTGCTACGCGGCTGGAGCTTGGAAATCAAAGACATGATGGGTGGCATGGGCATAAACGCCATCGAGAGCTTGCGTGGGAACCGTTTGGCTCTCCGCGGCGTGGGCTTAACGGATACCGAACTCAAGATTCTAGGTGTAAAAATGGCAGGAGAATGATAAGATATGCTTGAACAAGAAAAAGTGTTTGCGGAATTAGACGTGAATTACATTTCACGTGTTAAAGTAGAGAATGGAGTGTGGAAAATCGACGCGGAAGGCATGTACTACAAGGAACTTAACAGCCTCTTGCGGCTCATCAGCAGCAACGGCGCTGAACGAATCGAAATCCATAATGTTTGCGGGCAACGGTACATCGGAACAGACTTGGAAACAGACAAGCAGATCGACATTTACGGGACGCCGGGAAACGATTTAGGTGCTTTCATGAGTGGCCCACGGATTGTGGTTCACGGGAACGCTCAGGATGGTTGCGGCAACACCATGAACGATGGGCAAATCGTGGTTTACGGTCAAGCAGGGGATTTAACGGGGCATTCGATGCGGGGCGGAAAAATCTTTGTCCGCGACGACGTGGGGTACCGCGTTGGCATACACATGAAAGAGTACAAGCGCAAAGTGCCGAACATTGTGATAGGCGGAGTTGCCGGCGACTTCCTTGCGGAGTACATGGCAGGCGGCGTAATTATTGTTCTGGGCTTAAACTTGTCCGAAGGCGAGGGCTGCAAGGCAAGGTTCGTGGGAACAGGGATGCACGGCGGCGTCATCTACGAACGCGGCGACATACTCGAAGCCGTGAAAGGCACCAAAGTTATGAAGGTTGGCAAACGCGACATGCGAATGATTGAAAGCTTGGTCAGAGAATACTGTGAGCACTTCGGTGTTGACTTCAAGAAAGTCATGACCGCAAAGTTCCGCAAGATAGTGCCTCTGTCGAAAAGACCTTACGGAGCATTATACTCTACCTAACTGTTGCGAAACCTTAACGGGTCTCTGTCACAAGAAGCGTGTTTGAGGCTAGGTTATATAGCCAAATGAACGAGTGTAAAACAAGGGTGCTGCAATGTGCATTTGGTTCTTTATCTCTCTATTCGGTTTCATCGCCACATTGCCCCCGTACTTTCTATCACTTGAACATCAAAAACTTGAAAAGAAATACGGAAAAACGAAAGGGCAAAAAATCGGCGATGCTTACGGTGTCATTTCAGGGTGGGGCTTCTTTCTTTTCTGGTTCGGAATATGGCTTTCCCCTCAAACAAGGTTCACCATACCCTTTTTTCAGGAACTACTCGTCAGCTTGCCGGTTCTAAACATATCAATTCCCTTGCTGCACTTGATTATTTTCATCCCTTTTTTTGCAGTGGGCGCATGGCTTGGAGTTAAAGGCGTAACCCAGACAACCCTGAAAGTAGCTGAAACTCACAGACCAGCGAGAATTATCACAACGGGAGTTTACGCAATTGTTAGGCATCCACAATATCTCGGCGGATTGCTAGCACACATCGGGTTCTCCTTCCTTTTGTCAGGGTGGTATTCTCTGCTTGCAACACCTCTAGTGATAGCGGTTGTCTACCTGATTTCATGGAAAGAAGAGGCCGAGCTGACGAGCGAATTTGGGCAAGAATACCTGGATTACAAGAGGAAAACGCCTATGCTGTTCCCTAAATGGTAAAAGCAATCAAAAGGCGTGCTGCTTGTTAAGTCTCTTTTCGCAATTTCTCCGCTATTTCAGACCCTTTCTTGGTAAGCTGATATTCGCGGTATGCGTTTCGTTCTGTATATTTCAATTTTCCTTTTACGAGATTGCCTCTTTCCAGCAAATTCAGGTCTTTCTCATATTTCTCCGCATACGAAACATCAGACCCTTCGACCCAAATTGCGAGGTCCCATTTTTTGGCTTTCGCTATTTCGAGCAGAAGCGATTTGAAACGAGACAGGCCCTTTCCTATTTCTAATTCTTCGTCCGCGTAGTCTTCCTCAGCCACTTTGTTTAAAATAGCCTTCAAGTCTGAAGACATTCCTGATCACCATCAGGATAAAAGACGAAAGGATATTTAAAATGATATCTTAGTTTAACAGGGCTTCTGCTATCTTCTTCAAATTCATTTTCGTTCAAAATAAGTTATCGCCAACGTAGGCGGTATGGTTCCGAAAACATGAACTCCAAAACAAGGTAACCAAGATGCCGACAAAATTCGACTAAGATCGTTTTCTCTAAAATACAAATAGCGAGTGCACCGCATCTAGAAAAGCAGATAAGACCGAAAACGCATTATGGTAGTGACAAAATTTTTGAGGTTTTCACATGGCAAAATACCGTTGTACAGTATGCAATTATGTCTATGATGAAACGAAAGAAAAAATAAACTTCAGCGATCTGCCCAAAGAATGGGTGTGCCCTGTCTGCGGAGCGCCAAAAAGCGCCTTCGTGCTTTTATCAGGCAAAACTGAAGAGAAAACGCGAGGAACAACCGTCTCAGACGTTTTAGTAGCCCAAATCGCGGAGTGGGGCGTCCAATACGTCTTCGGAGTTCCCGGTACATCCACACTCGGCGTCGTGGACGCCATAAGAAAGAACAATAAAGTCCAGTACATCCAGGTCAGACACGAGCAGGTCGCGGCTTTCATGGCTTCGGCTTACGGCAAACTCACAGGCAACGTGGCGGCTTGCTTGACCGTCTCAGGACCAGGAGCCACAAATCTGGCAACAGGATTATACGACGCCAGCTTAGACCACTCGCCTGTCCTTGTTCTTTCGGGCATGGTTGCCAGGCAATACATCGGTCCAGGTTCGCTTCAGGAGATTGACCAACACAGTTTCTTTGAACCCATATGCGTGTTCAACAAGACTTTAATGACTCCGGAGCAAACAACCATGCTGGCAACCCTCGCCGTGAAGCATGCCTTGCTAGACCGGGGAGTAAGCAACATCGGAATCCCCAACGATGTTCAAAAACTGCCGTATGAGACGCAGATACTTCCCTTTGAGGGAAGAATGCCCAACATGACATTCGGGCAAGAAGACGCGCTTGTAGAAAAAGCTGCAAAAACCATAGACCAAGCGGAGAGACCCGTGATAATCGCTGGGTTCGGCGCCATGGGACAGGGAACCAAGCTGCTGAAGTTAGCCACTAAAATTTCCGCGCCCATCGTCACCACTTTCAGAGCGAAAGGCATCATAGACGAGGACAACGCCTTATACGCTGGTAGTCACGGCGGCATCGGCTCAACGGCAACCGCAACGCTTGTCCGCAAAGCCGACCTCCTTATAGTCATAGGCTCATCGTTTTCTGAGCTGACGCAAATTCCTGAAAAGAAAACCGTGCAGATCGACATCAACATGAAGATGATTGCAAAGAACTATCCAGTTGAGGTGGGCTTGCTCGGCAACAGCGCCGTGCTCATCCCAAAACTAACCGAGAAAGTGAAGGAAAAACAAAACACTGCGTACCTGAACGAGATCGCGCAGCTAAAACAAGAATGGATAAAACAACTGCAGCGAGAGGCTGACCCATCCGCGAAGCCCATTAGACCCCCATACATAATGAAAGTTTTAAACGAAAAAATAGCAAAAGACGCCGTAATATCCTTAGACGTAGGCGAAAACTGCTGGTGGTTCGGAAGAAACTTCCAGATGAAAAAAACGCAGAAAATGGTGATGACCGGCTACCTGGCAACAATGGGCTTCGGCTTCCCAGGCGCCATGGCAGCAGCACTCGCGTACCCTGGCAGGCAGATTGTTTGCATAACTGGTGACGGAGGCTTCTCCATGGTCATGCAAGATTTCATGACAGCGCTAAAGTACCAGATGCCCGTGAAAGTCTTCGTTCTTAATAACCAAAGCCTAGGCATGATAAAGCAGGAGCAGAAAGTGGAAGGCTACAAGATCTGGCAGACTGAACTGTACAACCTTAACTTCGCGGATTTTGCAGAGCATTCTGGAGGAGTTGGAATCAAAGTGACAGAGCCCGGTGAGCTTGAAGCCGCAGTTGACAAGGCTTTATCTGCAAAAAAACCTGTGATAGTTGATATCGACACTGACCCAAGACGTTTCATATAAAAGAATGTGGAAATTTGCAAAGCCGCCGAACAAGACAGGTTAGGGCTTGCACTCTCGGAGTTCGTATAGCTCATCAAACGTTTTGTTCAGCACAGCAGTGTCTTTTATAGATTTCACCACGGATACGGGCAGGCACACCATCACTTTGCCCAAGAAAGGACTTGTAAAGCCGAGTCTTTTTGCTGCTTCATCATTCAGAGCCACGTAGAAACTTGTTAACTGCCAAGTATTCGTGTCTACTACTCCACTGTGTATTTCTCCCAGCACAAAAGCATCTGCGGTGACGACTTTCTTCCAGAATAAACGTGTAATTTCAACCATGTTAGACCACAGCAACAAGTTTAACGCAGCGGCTTATATGTGTTTGCTGGCGCACTTCGAATTAAGCTTATTTGGCAGCACACCTTTAATGTCTCAAATGGAGATTTCAAAATGAAGTATGAGATCAAGTATAAACCGTCGTACTCGCTGCTTGTAGTGAACTTGGACCAAGGCGAAACCATAACAGGCGAGTCAGGCGCCATGACCTACATGGACCCAACCATAGAAGCACACACACGCAAAAGAGAAAAAAGCTTGCTGGGAAGCATAGGGCTTAAGCTGTTAGGCGGGCAATCCTTCTGGGTGAACGATTATGCGGCGGAAAGAGGTCCAGGAGAGGTGGCGTTAGTTGCAGCACCCGTGGGCGACATTGAAAAAATAGAGATCACACCAGACAAGGGTTTCATAATACAGAAGTCAGCGTACATCGCGTCAACCCAAGGAATAGACTTAGACGTAAAATGGGAAGGTTTCACCAAAGGACTGTTTGGGCAAGGATTATTCATGCTAAAAGCAACAGGAAACGGACAGTTATTCATCAACACCTTCGGCGCCATAGACACGCATACGCTGGCGGCGGGGCAAACGTTGATAGTTGACAACTTCCACTTAGTCGGCTTCAGCGCCTCATGCAGCTACAAAGTCACCAGATTCGGCGGATTAAAAGAAACGCTTCTAAGCGGCGAAGGCTTGGTCACGCAAATCACGGGTCCAGGCGAAGTTCACATACAAACCAAAAACCTAAGAGAGTTCGTAGAGTGGCTTTGGACACTGTTGGAGCCGAGAGTGCGATCGAGAGCACGCTAAACCCCCAAATTTTTTCTTTTTATGTTTTTTGAACTCGCTGAAACGAAAAGGTATAGGGGTTATCTTTCCAGCGTGAGCGGGTTATCGGTTGCGACTTTTTCGGGAACTCTATCTAACAGCATTTGCTCGGCCGGTTTTTTGCTCAGCACGATGGGTTGAAGCGTCTTGGCAAGGTCCAACGCTGACTCTAATTTGCTGCTTCGTTCAGCGTATATCTCAAAAAGTGCACCGTCTTTCTTCACGGCTTCACCTAGCTTCGCCTTAAGCACCACACCAGCGCCTTTTGCTCTTGGTGCACCCGCCACTTTTGCAATGTTAGCTATATCCGCCGTGCTTATCCAAAGAACTCTGCCAGCTTGGTTAGCAGTCAATTCGACTTTATGGGTGCCCACGGGCAGTTCATCGGGTTTTACGTTTGGGTTTCCACCTTGAGCCTCTATGATTTCTCGCAACTTCTGTTCCGCTCTCCCAGACTGCAACATATGCTCGGCTTTCTTCCGTCCACCCTCAACACCGACCATTCCGAAAAGCATGCCCGCGAGGCTGATTGCTTTTTCTTTTAGGTCTGCTGGACCAGAACCCATAAGAGCCGCCAACGCCTCTTGCGCTTCGAGTGCGGGTCCGACAGCGTGGCCTATGGGTTGTTCCCCGAAAGTGAGGGCGCACTGGATTTTCAGGTTTAAACGCATGCCTAGGTCTACGAAGTCAGAAGCCAGACTGTACGCTTGGGTCATGTTTTTGATTTTGGCGCCGTTGCCGGTGGGGATGTCGATTGCGATGTGCGTGGCGCCTATGGCTTTTTTCTTGCTCATGATGGAGGGCAGTAGCAGAGGGTCGATTCCGAGTGGGTATTCGATTTGAATGAACAGGTCGTCGGCTGGCGCTAAGTCCAGTGCTCCACCCCAAACGAGGCAGCCGTTTGTTTTTTCTACGACCGTTTTGATTTCGTTTATGGTTAGGTTTACGGGGCAGAGGGTTTCGACGCGGTCTGCGGTTCCTGCGGGGGATGTAACTGCTCGTGAAGAAGTTTTGGGTATGGTGAAGCCGGCAGCGGCGATTATGGGCACTACGAGCAGTGAGGTTTTGTCGCCGGGTATGCCGCCTATGCTGTGTTTGTCGAGTATGGGTGCTTCTCCGAAGTTGAGGGTTTTGCCTGTTTTTACCATGGCTTGGGATAGGGCTTCGTTTTCGCCCATGTTTAATCCGTAAATGTTAAGGGCTGTTAGGAAGGCGGCGATTTCGACTTCGCTGAGGTGGCGTTCGACTACGTCTTTGACTATGGTTATCATGTCGTGTTGTCGTAGTCTTTCGCCGCGTAGTTTTGCTCTTACGTATCTGAGGGATTCGGGGAGCTGAGCCAGCTGTACGGTTACGGTTTCGTCGGTTTTTACTCCGAGCTTTTGGGAGATTTCTTCGTAGAGTCCTATGCGGTTTTTGGGGAAGTGGGTGGCGAGGTTGGCTATGGCGATTATCTGTTGTTCGCAGTATGTGATGCGTATTCTGTCTGAGGAGTGTATGCCTAGCTGGGTTGCGGTTTCTTCGCTTATTATGGCGATTCTTCTTCCGCCTGCGGTTATGTTTAAAACTTCTGCGGTTAGCTCCATGTGAGTTTCACACTGTTAGAATATTCGAGGGAATAGTTAAAGATTTTAAGCCAAAGTGCGATGACATTAGCGGAGGAAGCTGTTTTGAAGTATTTGGATTTCGTGGATTTAGGTTACAAGCCTGTGGAAAAAGAGCTTATCTGCACGTTTTATGTGGAGCCTGAAGGCATCAGCCTTGAAGAAGCGACTGGCGGGGTTGCGGCTGAAAGCTCTATTGGCACATGGACGGAGCTTACGACTGAGAAGCCTTATGTGGAGAGGCTTGCGGCGCATGTTTTCAGCGTGGAGGGCAATGTGGTGAAGATTGCGTATCCTGTGGAGCTTTTTGAGGGTGGGAACATGCCCAATATCCTGAGCAGCGTGGCGGGGAACGTTTTTGGGTTGAAGACGCTGAGGAATCTGCGGCTTAATGATGTTGATTTTCCCGATGAACTCTTGCAGAGTTTTAAAGGTCCACGTTTCGGCATTAAGGGCGTTCGCGAGCTGCTGAAGGTGCGTGAGCGTCCTTTGGTGGGTACGATAATCAAGCCGAAGCTGGGTTTGAAGACTGCGGATCATGCGCGTGTGGCTTATGAGGCTTGGGCTGGCGGATGCGATGTGGTTAAGGATGATGAGAATTTGAGCAGTCAGCGGTTTAATCCTTTTGAGGAGCGTGTCGTGGAGACTTTGGAGAGCAGAGACAAAGCGGAAGCGGAAACTGGCGAGCGCAAAGTGTACATGGTGAACGTGACTGCGGAAACCGAAACCATGCTGAAGCGGGCTGAGTTCGTGTTGGCTCATGGCGGGGAATACGTAATGGTGGACATCCTCACGTGCGGTTTTTCGGCGCTGCAAACCCTGCGCGACCAAGGCTTCAAGCTGGTGGTTCATGCACACAGGGCTGGGCACGCTGCGTTCACCAAGAACCCAAAGCACGGTGTTTCTATGCGTGTGGTGGCAAAAGTGGCGAGGATTATAGGTGTGGATCAGCTTCATGTTGGCACTGTGGTGGGAAAGATGTCGGAGACAAGGCAGGAAGTGCTGGAGAACATTGAAGCCTGCAAGATGCCTATGGGCGGGTTAAAGCCTGTTTTGCCTGTTGCCTCTGGCGGTTTGCATCCTAGGCTTGTGCCTGCGTTGATGGAGACTTTCGGAAGAGACTTTGTTATCCAAGCTGGAGGCGGGATTCATGGTCACACGGATGGCACGTTTGCGGGAGCGACAGCGATGCGGCAAGCCGTTGACGCTGTGCTGGAAGGAAAAACGCTGGAGGAATACGCCGAAACCCACAAGGAACTGAGAACAGCGTTGGAGCTTTGGAAAGATTAGCTGAGAACTGTTGCGATTTTTCGCCTATACCTCCTCTATAAATACTAAACTGCATAGAATCCTGCAGACGCTGATTTCAACATGCTATTGAGCGATTTCCGCGGCAATACGGACCTACCCCCTATAGTTTCTGCATAGAACCGCTATTAGGAGCCAAATAGACGGCAAATATACTGGGCTGACGCTAGTGCTTCATTGAGACTTAAGAGGACTTTTTCCGAAGCGCTATTCGAAAATCCAAGGGTGCTTGCGGTGCATGACTTCTTTTACCGAGTGCGGTGGGATTATACCGTCTTCGCATATTACGCCGTGGATGAAGTGGCGTCTGGTAACATCAAACGCGGGGTTCCGAACAATCAGTTTTTCAGGTGCGTCCTTCCACACCTCGTCTGGACTGCGCTCTTCGATTTTCTCGTAGTCCCCGCAGACGGTGGCTGGGTCAAACTTCAAAAGCTCAGCCACAACGTAAAAGGGCTTCCTTGCCTCATGAGCCAGAAGCGCGATTGTGCCTGTGCCGATCTTGTTTATGACGTTTCCCTCCGAAGTTATGGCGTCGGCGCCCACAATCACGATGTCCGCGTCTCGCATGAAAGAACGCGCCGCCGAATCCACGATAAACGTTGTCTTCACGCCGAGCGCCAGCATTTCCTTTGCCGTAATTCTGCCTTGGAAAACGGGGCGGGTTTCCGTGCAGACCACTTCAAAGCGTTTGCCGTCTTCTTTGGCTTTGCTCAGCAAATGCGTCACAGTGGATGAGTGACAGTGAGTGAAAACCACCATGTCGTCGCGTATGCGTTTGGAACCTATTTCCGCTATGCGTTCTTTTGACGCTTCAAGGTCTTTCAGAAATTGGCTTGAGCTGGAAGACACCACCTTAGCAAGAGCGCCCACTTGTTCTTCGCCACTGTCTTCCACTTGGCTAATTAGCCATCTAACCGCGTTCCGCATAAGCGGCTCCGTCGTCCTCGAAGCAAAAAGCGTTCCGCGGGCTTCCTTAAGCTCTTCCATGAATTCTTTCTGCGTTCTGGCGCTTGTTTCCTCCGTCAAAGCTTCGAGGGCTTTTATGGCTGCTATGGCAACGTTTCTGGCGCCCTGCACCTCAAGCTTCCGAATCCTCTCGGCGGTAACACTAACTGCATGTGCCACGACACTTCACCCTTTTTTCCAGTTATACACGGCGAAGCATATAAGGCAATTTAACCAAGTGGTAGGCGAAGCCTATGATGCCCAACGAAGACACGCTTAACAGCCTATTGCAGCCGATTATTGGTCCGTGGTACAAGTCACTGGAGGACCCGCAGAAAGCTCAGGAACAAGTTCTCGGCGAGCTACTCAAGGAATACGCGAAAACAGACTACGGAAAAAGCCACAGCGCGTCCGAAATCAACGGAACCGTTGAATATCAAAAGAACTTCCCCGCAATAGACTACAAGGGCTTGCTGCCTTACTTCGCTAAGGCGAAAGACGGAAACTACAAGGCGATTCTGCCAGAACCCCCCGAATGTTGGGTCATGACCCGAGGCTCAACTGGACAGGCAAAAGTCCTCCCCGTAACACAGACGCATCTGAAACAGATTTTCACGTGCGGCGCAAGAGCATTGATAAACTACGCGCTCAAGAAAAAGAACTTTGAAGTTTTCACCGGCGACATCATGAACCTGAATTTTCCCAGCAGCGTCCACACCATGACCTCAGACGGCAAAGAGGTCACTTACGGCTACAGTTCCGGAACCTATGCGAGGCTCAATCCCATGTTCGACCGCGTCAGCCTCATACCACGCCAAGAAGCAATAGACTCGCTCGGCTCAGGAATCGGCAGAACCGACTGGGAAAAACGGTTCGAACTGGTTTACCAGCAAGCACTCGGCAAGAACATCACCGCCACCATGGGCGTCACACCAGTAATCCTCGCCTTCGCCAAGTACATCAAACGGAAACACGGCAAGAAACCCGCCGACCTATGGAAGTTCCAAGCCCTATTCTGCACCAGCGTGCGCAAAATACAGTTCAAGTACGCGCCAATCCTCAGAAAATACTTCGGACCCGCACCAGTTGTGGAAATGTACACGGCAACAGAAGGAGTTTTCGCCCAGCAGCTAGACGAACTGCCCTACGTGACACCGAACTATGACGCCTACTTCTTCGAAGTGGACACCGGCAAAGACGTGAAAATGCTACATCAACTTAAACGCGGCGAATGGGGCAGCCTGCTAATCTCTTCCTGCATGTTTCCCCGTTACGACATCGGCGACATGATAGAAGCGGCTGGAAAAAACTATTTCCGCGTGTTCGGAAGACGAAACATGTTAACGCTTCTGGAACACCGCTTGTACCGACTGTTTTTGGGCTGGCTGCTCTAAGAAGGAGGCGGAGACCGCCTTCGCGCCATACTAGTAAAGTACACCGCAGCGATTATTACTATAACGCCGATTATTAGAAGAATTAAAGCGCCTTCAAGTCCCGAAGTAAGATATCCACCGAACCGCAGCAACGCGAAGAACCCGATGAGTATAAGGACTATACCGCCGACCAACCATCCTATAAAACCGTACTCGCCCTTCTCGTGTTTTTCGCCCTTCTCAGGCTCTTGCTTCTCATGTTTCTCCTGCTTCTCACCCTTCTCACCTTTTTCCCCTCTCTGAGACGCTGGAGACTGCGCCACCCGAACAGTCGCTTCCGCTTTCAACGGCGCTCCACAGCGTGGGCAAAAAGTCATATTCTCTTCAACTTTGTTGCCGCATTTTGGACAATACGACATAAACTTCACTCCGATTAATCATTAACCAAGAGTAAGTATTTAAAATATGCACCTCCCGCCGCAAAAAAAGAGAAAATTATATGTGCTTAAGCCGCAAATAGTCGAGTAGGGAGAGGCGAAACACATGAATGTGAACGCGCGAACGCGCAGACACAGCATAGGCGAAAGCCTGATCTCCGGCTTATCAGTCGGCGCAGTCTTCACCTTGATCGGAGTTGTTTTCGTTCTTGCTCAACCCAGCAGCCTCTGGGACGGCATAGTGAATTTCTTCAGCCACTTCACCCTACGCTCAGTTCCAACCCTCGGATTCTCTTTGCCCGCGCCAGAAAACCCCGCGGCACACGCAGTGTTTTACACCGCCGCATTCCAGTTCAGCATAGGCCTAGGCATCCTGCAAATCATACTGCTCATGCTGAGGCTTGGCATGCGGTCACCAATCGGCAAGACAGCAGAAGTAGTGGGCAATCTCGTTTTCTGGTTCGGAGCAGCCTACATGATAACGACATATCTCGGCGACCGCCCGGATATAACACAGTGGTTCATGTTCTGGGCTGGAATACTGATAATGCTAGGCTTCTCGTTAATTGCCAGAGCCCTCGTACTCCTGATTAAAAGGATATAAGCCCTAAGCTGCACCGTCAACGTCCGCCAGTGTTAAAACACAACGAATCCTGAATGAGCCTTCAAATTATGGCTTTTCGCTTGAGAAAATTATTAAAGCGAGGTTAATCTGCTAAACACTATGCTCAGGAGGAAGGAGCCTTAAAAAAGAGGGTTTCAGTGGCAAAATTCGGTGGCAGTCTACTAGACGCAGAAGGAAAAGGAATCCAAAAAATTGTCCAACGCATAAAAGAACTGAAAATGACTGATGCCTTAGGTCCAATCGCCGTGTTTTCAGCCCCAATGGGCTGCACCGACATGCTCATCAGAATAGGAGAAGCCTACGCGCAGTCAACGCCACTTCCCCTGGACCCAGTTTTCGAAGGTTACGACCACATCGCAAAACGTAACGTTAAAGGCAGATACCTTGAGCAGGCACTATCCGAATTAGCCAAATACAAGACGCAGACACAGAAAGCTTTGGCTTCCGTCAATAAGCGTTTCAGCGGCAACATCAAAGCCAAAATCCTCACGCTCGGCGGGGAACTAGCCATGTCTGCGCTGGCAGAGTACATACTGAAAAGCCACGGCGTCGATTCCTGCCGTATTCCCGTGCACGAATGGCCGATTGTCACGGATGACAATTTTGATGAGGCAACACCAGACTACGAACTAAGCAAAAAAAGAGTTAGCGCGCTCGTCAGCCCGTTGGGAGACGGCAAGGTCATTTCATTAGCGGGGTTCCTCGGCGTGACAGCGGACGGGCTTGAAACCGTCTTGGGCAGAGGCGGTTCAGACCTCACCGCGGTTTTCACCGCATGCCTCCTGAAAAACCACTACCAGACGGAGGCGCTCTTATTCAAGGACGTGCCCGTGCAAAGTGCTGACCCGAAAGTTGTGAAAGGACAGAAAACTGATCATGTAGCCGCGCTTACTTACAACGAGGCGCATAAGGCTTCGTTGATGGGCATGAAAATACTGCAGACCCCTGCAATTGCAATGGCCAGGCATTTCTTGCAGCCTCTACGTGTTGTTCCCATAGACCAGCCAGAACAATACTCGGTGATTCAGTCTGAGCCGAAAGGGGGAGAAATCGTGAAGTGCTTGACGGGCAAGGCTGGCTGCGCCATTCTCTCCATGAACGATGAGAAAAGCCATTCTCTGGAAGATTCGCTGAGGATCTGGGAAAAACGCAACGACTTCATGGACTTAGGCGCCGAAACCTTGGAGACAGGCGAGCGCATAAGAGACTTCCTGTTCTTGGACTCGGATTTTCTGAAGAAGAATGAGGAGAAGCTGAAGGGCTTTGACGAGGACATGCGGATAGAATACGGGTTAGGCGTGGTCACGCTCATCGGCGACAGGATGAAAGATTCCCCAGGCGTCGCGTCCACAGCCATCGGCGCTATAGCAGGGATTAACATAAAGCGGGGGATTTTTGCGCCGCACACATCCCAAATTATAATTGTGGTGGAAGAAGCCAAGGTCAACGCTACTGTTGCGGCTATTCACTGCAAGAAAGCCGAAATGAACAAGCCGCTCCACTAAGCCTGAAGCATTCAATCAGAATCGTTGCAAGTTAGAAGAATCGGCAAGCGGCACAATTTCACATGGGATAGACTAGAAGTCTTGCTGCGAAGACCGCGCCCACGCATCAGGGTTCTGGTATTTCACCAACGGACCTTCCTCAAATATGACATCTAAGAACTCAAGGAAATCTTTACGTGAAAGGCGTTTGCTCATTTTTTGCACCATCACTTACAAGTGTCAAGTCTTAATATAAAGCAAGTTTCAGGGCTAAGCATATATCGAAAACTGGAATATCCATGCCGTTTAAGGGCAAAATTAAATTGCCAGATGCGACACCACACATAAACGTGAAAATCATAACCGTATTGGGCGCCGTTGCGGTCGCGGTTGTCTTCTTTTTCGCAGTCATATTTGCGCTTGCCTCTTCAGTTCAGTCAACCCTAACAAGACTGATTACTAGCGGTTTTCTGTTTGTTATAGGAGTCGCGATTATTGTGGGCATTTATTACACGACTCGTAAACCGAAAACGGTTATTCAACGCTTAGAAGTTTCGGGAGAGATGAAAGCCGCCTCGATAAAGTGCCCAAACTGCGGAGCATCGGTCGATGCTAATCGAATTAAAATTGTGTCAGGCGTGCCCTACGCCACCTGTCCCTACTGCGGCACCACATTCGAGGTTACTGAGGAACCAAAATGGTAAGCAAAGCCTTCTTGCTGACGGTTGTAATTGCTTTAGCCGTCACATCTCTGTCTGTGGTTTTAGTTAGCGCGCAGAATAGAATTTACAGTTTTGACCGTGAATGGGCTCAAATCTTCATAAACCAGGACGGGACCATTAACTTAACTTACAATGTAACCTTAACGCTTACTTCAGGAGACGCCATCAACTACGTGCGACTTGGGCAGCCCAAAGCCGATTTCACAAGGGGTGAAGCAGTGGACCAGTACGGGCATAAATTGGAGACAAGTGACAGCAGCAGCGGAAGCAATTATCAAGTGCAAGTTAATCTGTATCAGCCTTTAACTGCTGGCAACACAATTTGGTTCACCGTAACCACCAACGTCGCCGAAATGATTTACAACGATACCCAGAACCCAGGCAATTACGGAATGCAGTTTGCGCCCCAATGGATGTCGGTGCCCATCGATGATGTGCGAGTTCAAATTGTTATGCCTCCAGACGTTGCCATCAACGAGGTCAAAACTCTGCCTGTCAAGTTCTGGAACAGCACTTCAACTGTGGAAGGGCGAACCGCAGTTCTCTGGCAAATCCCTGTTCTTCAACCCAACGAGCAATACTTGCTTGGAGTTTCTTTTCCGGCAAGTTCCCTGCCCAACTATACGCCAACAGAACCCGCGGGTGGATTTGGGTTAGAGACCGTCGTCTTGATTGTCCTGCCCATAATCGCTCTCATCGTAATCGTAGTGGTTATTCAAGTGGCGAAAAAAAGCACGTATTCCTCTCCTAAAGTCAGCATGGAAACGCTTGGAATAAGACGCGGCTTAACCGCGGTTGAAGCGTCTTACCTGCTGGACTTGAAGCCGACGCAGATTGTCACGGAAATCCTCTACAGCCTGCTACAGAAGAGAGCCGTATGGGTTGAATCCGCTAATCCCGCGCTCAAACTGAGGATATTACCTGAGTACAGGAACAAGACAGGCACGGATGAAAACCCGTTACGATACTACGAAATCGACTTCCTCCAAGCAGTGAAAGACGACGGAACACTTGACGAAGAAAAGCTAGCGCACACCGTCATGTTCCTAAGAGACACGGTGGAACAGAAGCTGCACGGACACAGCCGATCCGATACACTGGACTATTACAGGAAAATCGTGACGAAAGCCTGGTCACAAGTGGAGCAGGCAGGCACTGCGGAGTTGTCGTCTAAGACGTATGATGAGCAGCTGCTGTGGCTTCTGCTTGACCCTAACACACGTTCCCGCACAGAAACGGCATTCCGTGACCGCCCATTCGAACCGAGTCCCTTCTGGTTCTGGTACTGGTACGGCTACACCCGCTACAATCCGCATCCCAAGTACACACCCAATGTGAACGCTCCGGCTCAAGCCGCTAAACCTCCTCAGATTCCAGGCGCCCAGTTTGCAGATAACATCGCCACTGCAGTGGAGAAAACCTCAAGCAACATCGTAACCGACATCGAAAAGTTCGCCAACGCCATACTCCCCATGCAACCAGCGAAAGCATCTCACACGCCTGCCCCGCACAAGTCTGAATGCGTCTGTGCCTGTGCCGCGTGCGCCTGCGCGTGTGCCTGCGTCTCATGTGCCTGTGCCTGCGCCGGCGGAGGTGTCGGCTAAAATGAGCTTCCTACGCAAAGCCCTGCGACCGCCCGCGATTCCTCAGGGCCGCTACACCTACCGCGGAACAGGAGAGTTTGCGGGAATGGCGCTTCAGCTGCGTATTGAACCTGATGATCGCGGCGTCATGGTGATAAACGCCAATACTGTGCTTCACCTGAACGAAACCGCCGCAGTTTACGCTTACCATTTCATGCAGGGCATGCCGCAAAGCGAAGTTCTGAAGAAAATCCGCCGACGCTACCGCGTAAACAAGGCCAAAGCGAAGCAAGATTACGAGAAACTAGTGTACACGATTAGCACGCTGGCACAGACCGAAAAGATATGCCCAGTTTCCTTTCTCGAAGTGGAAAAGGAGGAGCCCTTCTCGTACCAGTATTCGGCGCCGCTGCGGATGGACATGGCGCTTACATTCAAGTGCCAGAACGACTGCGTCCACTGCTATGCTGGCGGACCCCACGAAACCGAGGAGTTGGACACCAGCCGGTGGAAAGAAGCCATTGATCGCCTAAGCCAAATCGGAGTTTTCATCCTGACCTTCACGGGCGGCGAGCCGACACTTCGCGACGACCTGCCCGAACTGCTACAGTACGCCCAGAACAAGGGCACGGTCACGGGGTTGATAACCAACGGCAGAAAGCTCAAGGATAAGGCGTACGTGAAAACCCTTGAAGACGCGGGCTTGGACTTTGTGCAAATAACTCTCGAGTCACATAAACCTAAAATTCACGACTTGATGACCGCGGCGGAAGGAAGCTGGAAAGAAACCGTGGCTGGTATAAAAAATGCGGTGCGCTCGCAAATCTACGTGACCACCAACACCACGCTTAGCAAATACAACGCGCCCGATTTCCTAACGACCATCGAATATATCAAGGAACTCAGCGTCGCCGCGTTCGGTTGCAACAGCCTCATATACTCGGGCAAAGCGACTGAGATGAGCCAAGAGTTCGCCTTGCCCATCAAAATGCTTAAGGAGTTGTTGCCGAAAGTTCGCGACAAAGCCAACCAGCTTAATCTGAAGTTCTTGTGGTACACACCCACGCAGTACTGCCAGCTTGACCCTGTCCAATTAGGGTTAGGTGTCAAATCCTGCACGGCGGCCATGATAAACATGTGTGTGGGACCAAACGGGGATGTTTACCCGTGCCAAAGCTACTTCGAAAGCCTCGGAAACATTCTCGTTGACAAGTGGGAGAAAATCTGGAACAGCCCCCTTGCTGTGAGAATCAGAAACCGCGAGTACGTGGAGCCAAAATGCGAGGACTGTCCTCAACTGCAGGTCTGCGGTGGAGGCTGCCCCCTGGAACTGCAAGACAAACAATACGTTTGCGGACAAACCTGATAGTAGGGTATAGCAACTCATTTTAGGGCACAGAGCCTAGTCTAAGCAGTTCACAGAGAACACGCCATAAAAAACATGAAAGTGAAAAACTGTGGGAACGCCAAACACCAGAACGCCGCGGCTTGTAGTCTTCGACGTTGAAGGAGTGCTTATACCAAAAAACCGCTTCATCTTCGACGTCGGCAGAAACCTAGGCTTTTCCCAGTTGCTGAAGATGCTTTTCGTCGGTTTTCTTTACCAAACAGGAATTGCCCCGTTGAAAACCGCTTTAAAACGGATATTCAAAATCATGCGGGGCGTTAAAATTGAGACGCTCAAGTGCGTTTTCGATGAAATTCCCTCCAAACCTCAACTGGTAAATCTTTTTGCTCAGCTTAAGATTCGAAACTGCAAAACCGCGCTGATAAGTTCAGGACTGCCCACCTTCGTAGTTGAAAAAGTGGCGAATGTGGTTGGTGCAGATTACGCTTTCGGCATTGAAGTCGGCGTGAATGATGAAGCCTTGACAGGTGAAATTGGGGGCGACGCCATAGAACCTAATGGGAAATTCAAAGTCCTGTCCAAAATCCTAGAGGCTGAAGGGCTTAAGCTGGAGGATTGCGTGGTTGTCGCGGATGACAGGAACAACAAATCCATCTTTCTCTCTGGAATGCAGAAGATAGGTTACAACCCAGATTTCGTTCTGCGCGTCAAGGCTGACAAAGTCGTAACGGGAAGGCTAGCTGGAGTTCTGCCCATAATCTACGGCAAACCGAAAACGCGTTCTCTGCCGTCAAAACACGACATGATAAGGGAGGCCATTCACGCTTCAGGCTTTTTTGTTCCAGTCGTTGCAGGCTTAGTCGGCGTTTACCCAGTCGCGTTAATGATTTGCGTAGTAAGTGCACTTTACTTCGTATCCGAGTGGGCAAGGATGAACAGGAAGAACTTGCCCGTTATCTCGGCAATAACGCGGAACGCCGCGTCACCGTCAGAGCAGTACGAGTTCGCAGCTGCCCCCCTGTACTTCGCTCTAGGCATACTGATAACTTTGATAGTTTTTCCTGCTCCAGTGAACGGCGCAGCCATTGCCATGTTTACTTTAGGCGACAGCACCGCCTCACTCTTCGGAGGATTAGTCTCGAAAAAGCCGTTGCCGTTCAACAAAGGCAAAACATTAGAAGGCTCGCTCGCAGGGTTCTTTTTTGCTTTTTTGGCAGGCACGTTTTTCGTGTCGCCCATGCTGGCGCTGATTGGTGCCGCAGTTGCCATGATAATTGAGAGTTTGCCCTTGCCTGTAAACGACAACATTCTAATACCGCTGGGCACTGGCTTGGCGTTAATGCTTATAATTTAATTTTGAACTAAAACCATCTTTACCGCGCGTGTTTTATTCGCCTACTAACTTGGAAACTATGGTTCTTTTCCGCGCTTAAAGTTGGCAATTTCCATTGCAAACTCTTGTTTTGCATTGTTCGCAGAGGTCAGAAGGCGGTTCTACAGAGGTTTTTTGGTAGGTGTAGCTGGGGTATTGTGTGCAGTTCTTGCACCAATGCCATTTGTCACTTTGACTTCCCCTTATGTACTCCACCATTTTAATCACTTCGTTTCAATCTCTTGCATGATAACGCGGGGTTTTTGATGTTGCGCTTCGTTGCAAGAGGCGAGCCTGTTTTCTCACATATATCTTGAATATTACGTCTTAATAAACATTGTTGCTATCCATACAATTCAAACACAAAACAGCCTCAAAACCTCACATTCAACTAAAAACAAATCAACGATTCTTCATAGTTCAAAACCAATTGTTTCTTGCCCTTCCCAACAACCGTGTGCCCTTCCCGCTCCAAACGCAGCCTTTGAGCTTCAGCGCCCCCAGGATACTTTTCGTTCAAGATCCCGCCAGTTTTCAAAGTGCGCCAGTAAGGCGTGATGTCTTTCTCTCCGCTTTGTTCCCGCTCTTCTGCGGCGTGGGCGGCAACCCAAGCGAAGATGCCGGTGGTCATGGGGCAGCCGATTGTGGCGTTGTGTTTCTTGGCAAGTGCGGCGCGGATGTCATTGATTGTGGTGAGTTTTCCCGCTGGAACTTTACGCATGAGTTCATCCACTTCGATCGGAGCAGGGATAACTATGGTGCCTGTGCCCCAGCGTTTGCTCATTTTGTCAGGGATTTTCTCAACTTTGGGAAGCCCTTTGCTGTCGTTCAGCTTTTCGATCCATGTGGATTTCTTTTTTGGCATAAACTCACCTAACGCTTAATTATGAGAAGTTTTTAATCAGTTTTTCTCTGCGAGAAGCAGAAACATCATTCATGCACGTTTCGTGAATTACTCAGGTTCAGCTTCTGCTGATGTGACATCCGTTTTATTTCTCTTTCACGTTTCATGGCTTTCGCTCGAGAGTCAAAAAGTTCAACGTAAGCAACACGCTTAGGCTTGTGCATCCTCGTGTATCTGGCGCCTTTGCCGCTTTCATGAAGCCTTGTCCGCTCATCCAAATTCTTAGTGTATCCCGTGTAGAAGCTTCCGTCAGCGCAGAGCAGTATGTACACGTAAAAAGGCACTTGACGCATGCTCCCAAACGTTAAGAGGTCGTGTAATCGGAAAACAGACCTTTCTTAAATCGGTGTTTCATGTAGGCTTCTGGATCAATCTCCTGAACTTTCGCCCGGTCAACGTCAATTATGTAAATCTCTTGTATGCGAGCATTGCAGATCTCTTCTTCTGTGACGGGCGGATTTTGATAATATTTGTCACAGAGCTTTTTGATCGCTTCTATTTCTTCACTGGTTCTTCTCCGCGGCGGCTTGGCTAATGCGCGTGGAAAAGGCAGAATGTAGTGAGGCGGCATGCCCAGCGCAAATTTTCCAGCGAAACTGCTGTACCTGATTATCTTGCTGGCTAAACGCGCCGAAGTGTAGGTTAAAGGACACAACGCGTATTCAGGTGGGATAAAACCTGTTTCTATTTCAACTATGAAGTTCCCGTAGCCTTTTATGGAGTACAAGTCGCACGTTAAAACTTCGTTAAGCGGATACTCAAGCTGCACCTCGTAACCCTTCAGAATGAGGTGTTTGGCGCAAACAAGCTCCATTACAGAATGGTTGATCTTTACAACATTCTCCCTTTGCAAGTTCACAAGCCATTCCTTAAGCATGTTTAGCTTGTTCTCAACCTCTTTCCCCACGTCAGCCGTAAGCCGCGACATTAAAGTGGTTAGGTCCTGCTCAAATTTCTCCCTGTTGTTCATCCTCATTTCCTAACGTGGATATGGGCGAACCATTATTTAAAACTCAAACAATGTTGAACTCTCACGCATATAAACCCAAAAAAATCTCGCTGCCATTGATCGTTGGAAGTCCAGCTGTTCATAAGCTTAAATACTGTCCATCAATCTTGCGTTTAACCCACGGCATCGTGCGCTAGTTTAGGTGTTTCTGTCAAAAAACTAGTACCGTACAAACGTTCAATTATTGCGCTATTGTACAAACAAGTTTATAAGAAACCGAAGGCTCAATATACATTTACCAAGTTGGGGAGCATGCTGGAACGCATCGGCAAAGAACAGCCTGAAGTGGCTGACTGCGCAAGCTCATCCCAAGCGATCACATCAAATGGGAAGAACCCAAGCATTTAGTTAACGGTTGGCTGAACCGCGTTGGGCGTTCGGGCTTAGACTCAACTTGGTAAACAAATTTTACACAGTCTAAAACCTAATTTCACATTCTTGCATTTTTTAAAATCGCATCATTTCGGAGAGGTTAATCAGGCTATTCTGATGCAAGCAAAAGTAATCCACAAACGATGTTAGCCACGCCTATGAAGCTCATGGCTGCCAGAGCAATGAAACTCACTGCAGATGAAAACATCTCAACGCCCATGAGAAACTGCACTGAAAAAAACGTTGCCAAGGCACCTGAGACCATAAGCATAACCGCTAGGTACTTACGCATTGAAGCCAAAATTTCAAAAATTTGAAAGCGTTCTCTACGCGTGGTGTTTACAACTAAGTTATCCACGTCGATTGTTGGAGGCTCAACATCGATATAACTTTTTTTGCGTTTGCGTCGCATATGAAATAAGAATAGTGAAGCGTGGATTTTAAACTTGCTACTGTCCCGTCTTCATCGATCGGACACGATCATGTTCAATACGCCCGCCAAAATCTGGATTATGCTGACGAAGAGTAGCACGTAAAAAACCAGCGTTGTCACTTCTGGCGATACCCTTTGCAGCATGATGGAGTTAGTTCCCAATAGATACGCTGCAAACGCTACAAAAGCGCCTAACCCCAAGCTTATTCCTCCGAAAGCAATGCGAATGCGATGGTGACCCACCATTCTGATGTAGTAAACCAGCAACGCCACGATTATGAGTTCTACGCCCAAAATCAGCACCGAAGGCTCTATGAACAACGCCAAGAAAATGGACGCCGCTATCCCCGCGATAGGCGTTAACGGGTACAAAGGAGCCTTAAACGGGCGTTTCAGGTGAGGCGCGATTTTTCTAAGTTTAATCACCGACATATTCACAATCGAGAAGCCTATTATGAAACCAAAGTTAACCGCGTAAACCACAAAGTTCACAAGTCCGGTTGCCGCGAAAATCACCGTGAAAATAGCGCCGACAATGATTGCAATGTGAGGGGTGCAGAAGCGCTTATGAATTTTACACAATGCTTTGGGCAAGTAGCCGTCTCTGCTCATGGCGTAGAGAACCCGTGACTGCGCCAGAATCGCCTCGTTGGTTGCCGCCAACCCCGCAATAGCCAAGCCTACAGTGATCAAAATGGCCCCGGCGGGTCCCAAAGCCTCTTGTGCCACAAACGCAATCGGCGACGATTGTTCACTTAGAACTTGGGGAGAGGCGATGTTGACGGCAACTACCACAACACTCGTGTATAGCGCGATCAGAACCACCGCGGACAGGATTATGGCTAGAGGGATGGTTCTTCCAGGGTTTTTCACTTCGGCTTGAGCTGCTGCCACCGCCTCTGCGCCTAAGTACAGTTCGAATAGGTAGGCGGTGGCGGCGAAAATTCCCAGGGCACCTATCGGAGAAGCCGATTGTGGGGTTACTGGGTTTCCTGAAACGAAAGACCATGCTCCTATGATAAATATTGTTAGTACGGCGAGGACTGTGATGGTTATGATGGTTTCGGCTGTGGCTGTTTCTTTGGTGCCTCTCAGGTTGACGATGGAGAACACTATCACCAATATGACCGCGGTTAACTCTATATTAATCTGCGGGATGAGGTAAGAAAGTACGTACGCGAAGCCTATAGCGGATAAGGCGGCGTAAAACATGTTGCTGAGCCATTCAAACCATCCTGTGAGGAAACTGGTGAACCCGCCGTAGGCTACTTTTGCGAACGTGTACTCGCCTCCAGCCAGCGGAATCGCGGTGCCTAGCTCGGCGTAGCTGAACATTGTTAAAAGGCTGAGTAAGCCGCAGATGATGACTATGGGAACGATTGCGTAGCCTGCCATGCCTGCGGCCTCGCCGATTATCACAAAGTTGGCTGCGCTGAGGGTGCCGCCTATGCCCAGCATTGTTGTGCGGACAAGCCCGAGTTCTCTTTTCAGGTGAGGTTCATCCATGCAGGTCAACTCTTATGTTTCGTAAAAGAGGAAGAGCCCACTTATGACGGATAGTAAACCAAAGATTATGAATGTCCACAGGTAAAGTCCAATCGCCTCTGCGGTGAAGCCTAAAGCAGTTTGGAGGTCGAATATGTTGTAGAATAGGAGGAAGGCGAAAAGCATGGTTACGCCCCCTATGGCGGTCTGGGTTAAGCCAACTGTTTTTGAGAGGATTCGTTTGGGGTTCATGGCTGGTCACTTCTTCATGAGGAGGAGTATTCCCGCGATGAAATCTAATATTCCGATGGTTAGGAATATCATAGTTAAAATCGATGTGGTTACTGGGTCTGTGAAAACGTTTACGTCAATCATGTTCAGTAGTATAAGAAAAATTGCCCCCGTCAAGATTAGGCTGGTCACTATCAGGAAACCGCCTATGGCCGCGCTTAATCTGACGAGTTTCCGCATACATTTCACTCAGCTGACTGCAAGGAACGCGAGGTTAAATCGGTATTAATTGTAGAAAACTCAATTTAATACATTCGCTATTTTCCGAATGTTTTATTGCCGAAGTCAGCGGGGAAATGAGAAACGCTTGTGCTATTCGACTTTAAGGCTTTACCGCCGTTAAAACTAGCCGCGTCAAGTTTACGTCAACTTCGGTGATCTCACAGTTCTTGAACTCCTTTGCCTCGCCTAACACGTTTTTTACTATGACGCTGTTGCCTTCGTTTTTTGCGTAGACTACGTCTTTGAACAATGTTTCCCCGTTGAGGATAACGTTGAACTCACACATTTCACATTCACAACTTTGAAAGCGTTTCCCTCGGTTATAAGCCCTTTGTTTCGGCGTGTTTTACGCGTTCAGGTCGCGATTCCCGTGGTCTTTTTGTTGGGTTATGTGTATTCTCGGAAGGTGTGGTCGCATTTTGTGCATCGCATGAACTGGGTTGATGATTCGTCTCCGCCTCGCGTTTGCACTTGCCAGACGTAGACTAAATTGTTTCCGCATTTGGGGCATTCGACTTTGAGGGTGGGTAATGTGTTCATTTTTTGGTCTTCTTTGCTTATCACGGTCACTGATTTCTTGGTGTTGTTTATGAGTTCGTTTGCTTTCGGTCGGACTTTTCCTTGTACCTGTTTTTTGTAGTCGCATTTGCAGCATGCAAGCACTACCTCGACTTCTTCGCCATCTTTAATTTTTTTAAGCGTGAGGCGAGAGCCACATTCTGGGCAAAACTCCATATTCAAAACGTCCTATTTACTGCGGATACCCTCTTGAAGATGGAAAGAGGCGATATAAGGTTTTCCAAACTTGCACTAATTTTCCCTCATATCTACTGCGACGCTACAAACCATGACTTCCATATTCTACGCGTTAGGCTCTCACTGAAGGGTTCCCAGCGGGGTGCAAAGAACGCTGGCATATAGTTAATGAAAGTTACTGACTAATTGAAACCGCGCCAAACGCTTAAGAGGTGTTGAATATACTTTGGTAATCGCTGGTGTGAATGTCCTGCCCGTTTACGTAACAAAGGAAGATGGTTCGCGGCAACTGTTTGATAGAGAGAAGGTTGTCAAAACGTGCTTGAGGATGGGGGCAAACAGGCGTATTGCCTTTGAAATTGCTGACGAAGTAGAAGCACGGCTTTACGATGGCATACCAACACGGAAAGTTCTTCAGATGATTTTCACGCTGCTGCGAAAACATAAGCCTGCCACTCGGCATTTTCTTGATCTGAGAAAAGGGTTAAGCCTGATGGGTTCAAAGCCTGAATTCGAAAAGTTTGTTCAAGTCTTACTGGCGCATCACGGGTTCGAGGTTACTCCAAACCAGATTATAAGAGGAAGATGTGTGGGTCACGAGGTTGACGCGGTTGCAAGGAGAGATGGCGTCACATATTTTGTTGAAGCGAAACATCACTCCAATTATCACACGCCTACTGGGTTGGATGAAAGCCGCATAGCTAGAGCCGTGTTGGAGGATGTTACCGAGGGCTGTGCGCTTGGGAAAAACGACGTGAAAATTGACCGAGCGATGATAGTTACTAACACTAGATACTCAGAGCATGCAAGACGCTACGGTAAATGCAGGAACATCCTGCAAATTGGATGGAGCGCACCGGAAAACCTTGGTTTGCAGAACATGATTGAGGAAAAGAAGCTGTACCCGTTAAGCTGTATTAAAGGGTTAAACAGCGAAATTAAAATGAGACTTGTCAACTCCGGCGTGGTGCTGATTAATCAGTTACTTGAAGCAGAACCATCGAAACTTGCCAGGGAAACGGGAATACCGCGAGGAATTTTAAAGAAGATAATTGAGAAGGCAGAGACCAGCACATTTGGTTACACGTGAAGCCTATGAAAGTGCTTTTTGTTTGTTCCGGGAACGCTTATCGGAGCCCATTGGCGGAGGCGCTTCTTAAGAAGTTGAGACCCGACTTGGAAATTGATTCTGCAGGACTACATGTGGCAATCCCAATTTCAACCAAGGTGAGAGAGTACTTGGCGAAACATGATGCTGCACAACATCTCAAGAAGGCGCCTCAGAGTATAGACGAAAAAAATCTGGAATGCTACGACCTGATTGTTGCCATGGAGCAAATACATTTAGAGGCTATTTTACGTGTGTGTCCCGAATGTGAGAGCAGAGTTATTGAATGGAATATTGAAGACCCCTACTTCCTAGAGAATGGCGACGCCAGAAAAATCTACTTGCAGGTCGAAAATAAAGTTAAGGAGTTAGCGAAATCGCTGTGATTTTCCAATTTTGGTGGCTTTCGAAGCTCGCGTATTCGCGATTTCAATATTCACAAGCCAGTTTTGTTTGGATTCTGATTAAAAGTTGGTGCTCATTATCTTCGATTCATAAGAGTTAAGTTGATGAGTACCATCCCTTAAAATAACGAAGAGGAAAAAAGACATGCCAGAATATTTAGTACTGCTTAAAGTGAACCCAGCTAAGTTAGCTGAGACGTTAGAAGCCTTAAGGAAAATGGAGCAAAAACCAGTAGCAGGCGTAGACCTACAGTACACCATAAACATTTTCGGATCTTGGGATGCAGGACTCTGGATAAACGCTGATGAAAACGCGCAAACTTTACAGTTTGTGCAGAAAAAGCTGAAAGAGATGAATGGTGTGACCGACGTGTACCCGATTCCCACATTTCCGCATGGAGACGCAGGCAGCACCTGAAAACCTTAATCGACGTCAAGGCAGCACGACCTAAAAATTAACTGTTGTAAGCCCATTTTCGTGGGGCTTATCTCTATTTTTTATCCATAGCAGGCGCTCGTGTAGTTTTGTTTAACGTGACTACAAAATTGGATATGTAATACTTACTCTGCTTAAACAAGTCCTAAATATGCTTTTGAATCAATTAAAACTAAACAAAAGGCGCTGAAGCCGTGCAGAAGGCAGATAAAAAAGAAAAGCCGGAGCAAAATGAAAGCTACCGCTGTCCTAATCCTAATTGTAATAGGGTTTTCTCTAAACCTAAAATCATCAAGTATTACGTGTGCCCCGCCTGCCAAACACTTGTTAAGATGGATACGGCGGAAGGCAAAGCTAAAAAGAAAAAGCGTGGACCAACCGAGGAGGACTTCAAGAAAAAGGAAGCTGAACTGCTAAAGATTGGACAAAAAGCAGAACGCCTAGAAGCCGAACTGTCAGAAGCACAGCAAAAGGCAAAACAAGCAGAGGAAAAACGCAAAGCGGAACGTGTAGAACTAGAACACAGGGCAAAGCAGTTGGAGGAGAAACTGCAGGCAGAACGCGATAAAGCAGACCAGGAAGCCGTGCAGCTTGAGGCGGAGCGGCTCGAAGCGGAATTGAAAGCAAAGCAGATTGCGGCGGAGCTTTTGGAGGCGGGAAGAAAGGCGAAACGGTTAGAGACGGAGCGTACAGAATCAGAACAAAAGGCTGAGCAGTCAGAGGCCAAACGGTTGGAGGCGAAGCAGAAAGCGGAGCAGTTGGAAGCGCAACGAAAAGAAGCACAACTTAAACTGGAGCAGCTGGAAGTGGAATGGAAGGAAGCCGAGCGTCAGCAGACAGAACGGCTGAAAGTGGAGCTAAAGGAAGCGCAACGGCTGGAAGCGGAAAGAAAAACAGAACAACTAAAGGCGGAAAAGAAAACAAAACGGCTAGAAGCGGAACTGCAGGAAACAGGACACAAGGCAGATCAGCTGGAATCAGATCTGCAGGCGGAACGTGAGAAGACAGCGCAGTTAGAGACGGAAAGATTGGAAGCGGAACGCAAGCTGGAATCATTGGAGGCGGAACGGGAAGAAACACGTAGAGAAGTTGAGCGACTGGAGACCGAGCGAAAGGCAGAACAGTTGGAAGTGGATCAAAAAACAGCGCAGTTGGAAGCAAAACTTGTCGAAGCCGAAAAGACAGCGAAGCGTTTGGGTGCAGAACTTGCAACGGAACGCAAAGAAGCAAAACAGAAAGCAAGGCAAATAGAGCTAGAACGGCTAGAGGCGGAAAGAAAGGCGCAACAATTGGAAGCGGAACGAGAGGAAATTCAGCGAAAGGTAAAGCAGCTGGAGGCAAAACGAAAGGCAGAACGGCTGGAGGCAGAACGGCTAGAAGCGGAAAGAAAAGAGGCAGAGCGAGCAGAAGCAGAAACGTTGGAAGCGCAACGAGTGGAAGCGGAGCAAAAGGCGGCGAGATTAGAGACGGAACGATTGGAGGCGGAGCGGAAAACGCAACAATTAGAAGCAGAGCGCCTGGAAGCAGAGAAAAAAGCAAAGCGGTTAGAGGCTGAGCGTAAAGCGGAAAAGTTAGAGGCAGAACGCAAAGTAGCACATTTAGAGGCGGAACGCGAAGCGAAACAAAAAGAAGAGGAACGACTGAAAGCAGAGCGGCTAGAGGCGGAACAGAAAGCCAAACAGTTAGAGGCAGAACTGAAAGCAGAACGTTTAGAGGCTGAACAAAAGGAAGCAGAGCGAAAAGAGGAGGAACGTTTAGAGGCGGAGCGAAAAGAAGCACGGCGACTGGAAGTGAAACGAAAGGTAGAGCAACTGGCAGAAAGAATGGCAGAGCGAATGGATACGGAACGGAAGGAAACAGAAAAAAAGCAACAGGTTAAAATTGAAGCACCAAAGCCGATAGAACAGCCTCAAACTAGGCAGCCCGTAGCAAGTGCAGAGGAGGCTGACAAATCATCCGATTCTGGATGCGAACACTATTTTGGTTATCTTGCTCAGCGAGAAAAAGGCGAAGAGATACCCTCTAGATGCTTGGAATGCCCCAAGTCGTTAGATTGCATGCTCCAAAACTACAAGTCAAAAGAAAGCGTTGCAGAAATCAAGAAATGGTACCCTCCCAAAGCCTGATTTCTATTAGCTAAGGAATTCATATCCGTAGCTATTCTAACTAGAAAAACAAATTGTTGATAACATTTTGATAGTTTTCCAACAAAAGAAGCGTAAAAAGTTAGTCAAGAAATGTTGACTAAGAAGGCAGGCGCCGCGGTTTTGCTTAGTCAAGAAACCTTGACAAGAACCCTTATAACCGCGGAAAAACGCCTTTCACTATGGAGATGCCTATGAGAGATTTAAAATCGCTCACATCTGTTTTCCTTATAGCCCTTTTGATTTGCGGTTCCGCGTTCGCTAGCGTAATGCATTTTGGTTTGGCGCAATCGAACATTCCCACAGCACCTTCGTCTGATTCGAATTCTTGGCCAATGTTCCATAATGACCTATCGCATTCGGGCTACACCAAATCTGCCGGTCCATTGACTAACCAGGTTCTCTGGAAATATCAAGCAGGCAGCGGCATCGAGTCTTCGCCCGCTGTTGTTGACGGCGTTGTCTATTTCGGCGTCCTGTGGAATGGTCAGAACGGCTTTGTATGCGCCGTGAATGCTGCGACCGGTTTGAAAATCTGGCAATTCGCTACAGACAGCGGTGTCGAGTCGTCTCCTGCGGTGGTTGATGGAGGTGTCTACATTGGCTCATACAGTGGCAAAGTGTACGCTTTGGACGCTGCAACGGGTTCTCTAACCTGGACATTCAATGCAGGCGGCTCTGTGTTTCCTTCTCCTGCTGTTGTAGATGGCAAAGTTTACGTGGGTTCAGCCAGCGGCGATGTGTACGCGTTGGATACTGCTGAAGGCTTGCCATTGTGGAAATTCCGTACAGGCGGCGCTATCTTTTCGTCTCCTGCTGTTGTTGATGGCGTTGTCTACGTCGGTTCGCAAGACCACAACATGTATGCTTTTAGGGCCAGTGACGGTTCAGTAATCTGGAAGTACAATACGGGAAATTTTGTTGATAGTTCTCCTGCAGTTGTCGGAGGTCTGGTGTATTTTGGGTCGCGTGACGGCTACGTTTATGCCTTAAATGCTACCGATGGCTCGCAAATCTGGTCGTTCAGTCCCTCGAACGGCAATTATGAAAGCTATTACTATTCAACTCCAGCCGTGGCTAACGGAGTTGTTTACATCGGCGGATATGACAATTACGTCTCTGCGCTAAATGCAACTAACGGCAACGTACTCTGGGAATGCCCCACAGGAGGCTACATCTTCTCTTCACCTGTCGTTGCTGACGAAGCTGTTTACGTAGGCTCATTTGACGGCAACGTTTACGCTGTGGACACCATGACGGGCAGCAAAATATGGAGTTACCAAACAGGCGACCAGATGCGATCATCCGTAGCCGTTGCAAATGGAGTGGCCTACGTGGGTTCAGGTGACGGTTACCTGTACGCTTTCGGGTCTAACACTGGGGATAGCCCATCAACACCATCGCCAAGTCCGTCGCCGTCCCCTTCTCCTTCGCCGACTACTCCGCCGACCGAGGGAGAAAAAGCCAGCTTTTACGACAACTTCGATGACGGCGTTGCAGATGGTTGGACGCCGCAGGCTGGCTCTTGGAGCGTCATAAATGGGGAGTATTTCATTTCCGTTGGCATAGTGGAGAATGGAATCACAACTGTAAATGGATTGAATCTGAAAGATTGCACAATCGAAACAAAGCTTCGATTTACAGATGACGTTGGTTACAGAGCAGGTATAGTTTTTAGATACATGGGAAAAGACACATACTACGAATTAGAAGTAAGCAACGAATATGATTGTCTATGTTTCTCTAAATATCTGCCTGAATGCCCAGACTATGGAACACAAAATTATGGATTTGGAGAAAGAACACCGGCTGAAATACATTTTGCCACTGGAGAATTGAAGGCAGGTGGCAAGGTTATAGGCAGTGTCCCTCTGGCAACCATAAGCAAGAACGTGGAATACACGCTAAGAGTTACCATTACGGGCAACACATATGTCGGAGAACTAATTGGCGGCGGAATCAATCAAAAAATAGTATGGGAAGACAACGACGACCCATTTACGTATGGCACGGTTGGACTCAGAGCAAGAAGAGCCGATGCTCATTTCGATAATTTCAGAGTCAGCGATGCCACGGTATCGACCTCGACCACGCCTTCACAAAGTCCAGCGTCAAACCAGACACTACCGCAGAATTCAGATTATTCAGATGACTTCAGTGCAGATTCGGGCGCGTGGCAGTATTTAGGAAGCGCATACAGAGACCAACAAAACCAGTACTTGGTCTTAACTACTTCTTCAAATGACCAAACAGGGGTTGCCTTTTTCAAAACTCCAGTTCAAGACGCTTTCACAGCTAGCTTCAACTACAAGGGCAGCGGAGACGGGTTCCTATTCTTCTTCTACAAGCAGCAGTATCCTTCAACAATCGAATGGGAGGAAAGCTATGGAGATAATGGAGTTGCTGGGGGTCGTTTAGGGTTCAACACTCAATCGATAATTCCTGGATACGGAATTGAATTTGACGGCTGGGCAAACATAGCCTATGAATTTGCTGACATCGTTGGAGGCACACCAAATCCCTCAGCCGACCCGTCCGAGAGCCATATTGCGCTGATACAGGATTTCACGGGTAATCATTTAGCCTATGTCAATGACCAAAGAATTTACGACAATGCTTGGCATCAGGTTTCTATCGAAGTGCAAGGGTCTTCTGTTGCCGTTTATTATGACCAAGAGTTAGCGCTTCAATGGAACGGGGTTCTGGACAGAACTTATGGTGGGCTTGGATTCAGCGGCTCTAACGGACAGGTCGAAGCCAGCTGGCACCTAATAGACAACTTTTCTATTACTGCTAGTAATTTGCAGAAGCCATCTCTCACCGTTTCTTGCAGAAGTTCCACGTCTTATTCAGGTTTCAACGTCCAAATTAATGGCTGCCTAACACTTGACGGAAGCGGCGTTTCAGATGCGCCCATTCTGCTCTCTTACAGCGTCACCGGAGGAAAGACTTGGGAAGACCCCACCCTCGTCTATACAGGCTCTGATGGAAGCTACTCGGCTACATGGTTACCCTCGGTCACAGGTAACTATATGCTTAAAGCCACTTACGAAGGAGATGTTAACAAGCTATGTGCATCATCTGAAATCGTCAACTTGGCAGTGACGAACTTTGCGGAAGAGGGGCTCCTTTTTGCAGTTTCGTCAAACTCCACGGTCACCTCATTAGCGTTTAACAGCACAACTTCGGTGCTGAGCTTCACTGTAAGTGGACCTTCGGGAACCACAGGTTACGTGAAAGTCACAATAGCAAAAAGCCTCATCTCAAACCCTGAAAACGTCAAAGTATACTTGGATGGAAACCAGATTAACTACGAAGTAACATCCAGCGCAGATTCGTGGCTGCTTTCCTTTGCTTACTCGCATAGCACGCATCAGGTGAGCATTGACTTGGCAGCAAACACTTTCGGAACCGCGTTTCTAGGCATGTCGTATTGGACATGGATCGTTGCAGGAATCATAACAGCCGTAATCAGCGTAAGCCTGTTCTACCTCAAGAAACGCAAACCATAAGCGGAAAATCATCAAATCCTCCCCCTTTTTTGAAACAGACGAATTGGCACGAATCGTTTCTCGTTCATCGCTGTTTTGTGCAGGCGCGAATTGGATTCGCGAAGTGCTGGTAGAGTAAAATTTAGTTTTTTTGCTTCGTGACTAGATGCCCACCGAATCCAGCGAGCCACATGAGTGCTGGGTAAACAATCATGCGTTCCATTCCGCCAGGACCTAAACCCAAATAGAAAACGCTGTCATATGCTTCGGTACTGGTCATTGAACCGCTCGTTATGATGCCGCTTGAGAAGAGCGCTAATGCTGCAAGCGTCATGGCTCCAAGTATTATGCTTATCAGAGAAAAGGGCTTTTGCAGCACCTTGAATGAAGTTATGGCTGATAGCCCAGCGAAGAAGAAAGCCGCTGATGACACTGCGCCGTGTGCGAGGGTGAAATCTTTGGTGAAAACACCGACGCCCATTGCACCTATACCCATCAAAAGGAGCATTATGTTTACAAGCTTAAAGTTAGCGCTGTGTCTTAGAAAGTATGTTCCAGCGAGCAATAACAGCCCCAAAAGGAAGACAGACGAGTTAAAAACTATGGCGGATGGTCCTACTCCAAGGTCGCTTACGTAATTGTCAGACACACTGTAGCCAAGATACAGCGCCTCGGCAATAATTAAACATAGAACGAATTGTGTAACTGCGATAAAAAAGAGCAATCCAGCCAGTTTTACTCCTGAATAGGACATGCGTAGCAAATATCACCGCACCTGAAAAATAAAACTTTCCACCTGTCTTATGCCGAACTTCGTTATTTCATATACTTATTTCCATATTTTCCCTGAGATAAGTAATTCTCTCTTTGACTCTTATCATTAAATAATACCAGATAATAAAAACTATTGACATCGCAAAACGCACTTCAAAATTTCATTTGCACTCATCAATGGGGTTAATAATGAAATAGAAAAAAAGGTTGTTTGTAAGCTTCTTGTTTTTTATGGAATTGGAACAGTTGCTGTGAAAGTTTGATCAATATGTACCGTTGTATCCCCAGCAGTATATCCTCCTACACGTCCCCAATACCTCTCTCTGGGACAAGCCAAGAATCCATATGCATCATAGCCCTTCGTCCATGTTACTGCTAGACGGAAGGCTGTACTGCTACCAGGCTCTGGACAACCGTATCCTTTAAGAATCAAACATCCAGGAGGAATTGTTATCGCAGGTGATGTTCTACCAAGAAGTGGCCAATACAACTCTGGAATTTCCAAAGGTACCGTCCACACAGCAATGGCAGTTTTGCCTATCTTGTATACCTGTAGTTGCCAACGTCCTATCGTCTCAACCACTGTTGGAAGACCTGTTACTACACCTTCGAGATAATCGGCACCTTCATCGGTGTCTGAGTACGCTCCCACGGATAATGCGTAATTCGCATACGGCATTGGCCAATCTGAAGGCGTAACGTAGTAGATTATAACGTTGTCTCTGGCTCCGTGATCACCCCAATCGAAATGAGCAAAGTTAATCTGAACCTTAAAATCTTCACCTGGAACGTCGAATCTTGTTCCTCCTGATACAGTAGCATGTTCAATCCATGTTGTTTCGGCGAAAGCTGACCCGATACTCGAAGCTGAAACTACTACAGCCAATAATGCTACAACTATTGCTAAGACTTTCTTATTCATTCTTTCACCTCCTGCCAAACCCAATGTCTGGTCATGATGGGATAATGATCAAAAAATTATGTAACCATTTTTTCTGATTTTTATTGATTTTTTATGAAAAATATTGTTCAATCCAGAACAAAATTTAGAACAGGACAACTTCCCTTTGGAAACATCCAGTTTTTTATTAGAGTTATTTGTTCTCAGGATGTCAATACTAAACTAGCAGGTTGTTCTGGAACCTTTTGATATGTATTGATCAACATAGTTTTTTATATTTTCTTTTTCTGCGTCAACTCTAAGTTTGATAACTCTGCCTCCACGCCCTCTCTCTCCAACAAATATGCGAAATTCAACCACGCCCAAGTGTTCCAGCTCAGCTGCTGCATATCCATGATGTTTCCCCGAACCGTACATACTATATTGTGAAACAGGTGTTTCTTTCACTATTTCCATTAATGTTCTCCATCCAGACCTCTCTTTTGGCAGTCTCCTTCGGAAGTAATCCTCCACGAAAGCCTTAACAAGAAAATCAAAGGCTTTCTGCGCAGATTCAGACCTGAATTCGAGTTTAACTGGTTTAGTTTCATCAATCTTTTTTTCTATAGGTCTAGAAAGTCTTGGATTAACTATTATGCTAATTGGGTTGGGCTTGCAGATTTTAGTCTCTCCCAAATCATCAACGTAGATCACCGTAGGATCTAAACTGTAAACGCCAATCTTTTCGGCTTTAACATTGAACTTAACCGTTTCAACTTGAAAAGCGCCAATCTCTCTTCCTTCTATCTCAAGATGGCCATTCTGCAAGCAGCAGTAAGAAGGAAAAGAAATGACTTTGAACTCATTAGAAGGAACCAATCCATTAATTTTGATGATTGATACAGACCCTCTCCCAACATTAACTAAATCAAGACGCAATTCACTCTCTTCATCTACAGCAATTCTTTTTTTCATAAGTAAATCAGCTTGCAAATCTGCATGAGCAAACCTTTTACCAATTTTTGCTGCCGCTTCCTGAATCCGTTTTCGCTGAATTTTCGCTTCCTCAGTTCGTCCTTGCAATTCAAGAGCCCAAATGTAATTTTTTCTGAAAATGGGAGAGGATTCAACGTTCAAATATTGAAACATTCCTTTCTTGGATATTTCGAAAGCGTTTTGGAATCTTTGGTTTGCTTCTTTCCATTGGCTTTTGGCGGCAAATAATGTAGCTTCAGCTAAAGCAACCCAAGGGGTAGATCTTGGATTACAGAGAATATTCGGAGGCATTTTCATGAGTATATCAAAATAATGATTTGCTTTTTTCAGATCTCCAATTCTAGCGTATTGCCTTGTTAATACAGCGTAAAGCTGTGGTTCCAGACTTTCTATATCCGTTTTGCGAGAATATTCCAAGGCCTTTAAGCTTAGAGCTATTGCATCTTCAAACTTTCCCAAGTTTTCAAACATCCCACTCATAAGCATGCTTGTTTCGGCTAAACTGTGAAAATCACCTATCTTCTCACCAACCTTTAGCATGTTTGGGTATTCATTAGCCAGCTCTTGAGCGAGCCCAAAGGCAACAAAAAAGATGTTTCTGTAGACTTTCGCTATTAATTCTAATCGAGCATTACCTAATTCCTGTTGCAAAGATATTCCTCTTTGAATTTCCCCAAGTCCCTTTTTAACATCGTGACCACAGATAATACGTTGTGCACCGGCCATTCCTAGATTTCGTGCCATATCTGAAAGAGAGTACTCCTCCTTAGAAATTCGCAGACCTTCTTCATGCGCTCTCAAAGCTGCTTTAAAGTTACCCAACCTGAAATAAGCCCGGCCTTTATTCCTTAGGACTCGTGATCTTTCTAGACGATCTAGAGCCGCGTACTTCTCAGCTTTTTCCACCAGTTGAAGCATACGAGATGGATCATCCTCAATAAACCATGCTGCATCCATCGCCTTTCTGTAGGCTCTCAGTTTAATAGCGCCTGTTTCAGATTTAGCAAGCCCTTCAAACGTCTTTATCGCTTCTTCAAACATGCAATTTGCGTAGTACGCGTCTCCCAATCCCTCCAAAGCAATGTTTCTTTCAACAGTTAACTCGTCAAGGTTAGCAACATGTTCCAGCGCATAATTGAAGTGCTTGATGGCTTCTGTGTTGCTGAATCTTGCCAGAGCATCTTGACCAGCCGCCAAGGAATATTTCACTGATTTCTCTTGGTTTCCAGCTTGAGTAAAATGATAGGCCAAATCATTAAACGAAATCTCGTTGGAATCCTTGTTTGCATTTTCAATTTGTTCAGCAACTCTTTTGTGATATTCTCGTTTCAAAGGGGAGGAGATCTCTTCGTATAGAACTTCTCGGCATTTTGCATGGTCAAACATGTACTTGTTTTCCTCGACATTCACCAGAGATGTGGACTTCAAGATCCCGTTTAGCACTTCAAGAATTTCTAGGCGATCCTTAGAAAGCACGCCAGCTATCAAGTCTGGATCAAATTTGTCACCTATAACCGCGGCAACATCAAGAACTCTTCTTTGATTAGGTCTCAACGCACCTATTCTTCGCATAATGACTTCCTTAACTTTGGATGGCATACCGAACTTCTCAACTGAAAGCCGCCATTGATCCTTCACGCGAATCAGTTTTCCATGCTCAGATAACATTCTCAAAAATTCAATTACGAAAAGAGGGTTACCTTGGCTTTCTTTCATTAGTCTTTCAACAAGTTTCGGATCAACTCTGCCACCCACCATGCTTTCGGCAATTCCTTTAACATCTTCTTGGTTAAGATTCCTAAGTTGGATTTCTGTGAAAAGACCTTCGCGACCCATAAGATTGAGAGTCTCAGCAAGGGGGTGAAGGCGTCCCTCAGCGGCTCTGCCAATTTCTTCGCTTCTAAATGTGACCAAAACAAGTATCTTTTCGTTTAGTATAGCGCGGGAAATGTAGTGAAGAAGTGCAAGTGATGCTGAATCAGCCCAGTGTATATCCTCCAAGACAAGAATCAAAGGCTTCACCGATGATAGATACAAAAGCTCCTTAGTCACGGCTGTGAAGGCTTGATCTTTCCAGAACTGAGGAAGAATCGTCCTGTCTTTCTCGCTTCTCTCAATGGGGTAACTCTCCGACAGCCAAGGTTTCAAACCTATTGGCTGACTCAAGGCCGTTCCGCCTCCTCTGCTTATTATTTCGGAATTAAAGGCTTCAATGAAAGGAAAATAAGGCAATGTAGTGTTACTCAGGCACCATCCAAACAGTATTGCTATATCTCTGTTCCTTATGATGTTCAGAAATTCGTTAGTGAGCCTTGTTTTTCCGCTTCCAGCTTTACCAGAAATGAGAATAGTTTTTCCTTTTCCCGAAAGAACTGATTCTAAGCTGCGTTGTAGTTCTTCGAGTTCCTTTTTTCTACCCACAAGAACGGGCTTAGACAAAACCACTGATTTGGCCTCCCACTGCACATTGTATTAAGGTCAATCTCTGTTTTATATAGTAGATTTTCTATGTGATAGAGAAAAAAGGTTTTTGATAACGCTTATCAAAAAAACATGCAGAACATTTGTATAAAGAACTCTGGCACATATGCATTATCAGGTAAATTCCGGTAACATATTATCCTGCTGGAAAAAATTATATGCCCAGTCACTTCATAGATGTAAAAGGTATGTACTTTCTTAACCTGATTAACAACTTTGAATTTCCTATGTTAATGGGGATTTTGAATGAAGAATAGTAGAGATATTGCCTTGATTATTGTGTTTGCCGCTATAAGTTTAGTGTTCAACGTGTTAATAGGTCAGGTGCCACGTTTGATTACAGCAATTAGGGGAATTGAATATGCCTTTACTATAGTCTACTCCATAATTCAGTCTGTTGCCTACTTAATGTATGGGGGAAGACGTTGGAGAATTCTTGCACAAGCTTTGCTACTCAGCTCACTCTACTTCCTGTTTATACCAACCTGGACGCCGCCCCTCGCAATGGCTACAATTACGAATATGTTCATTGTCGATCTAATTTTCAACACCTTTTACGGGAAATTCAAAAGAGATAACAGATTATTTTGGTGGATATTAGCTCTTCAAGTTTACTCTTGGATAACCCACACCGGCATGGTTCTGGGTTTCACATTGCTATTTGCTCCAATGGAGGCTGTTCTCGCGGTTTTTGTTCCCTTAATGTCTGTAATGCTTCCCATAATAATAATTGAAGCCATAGCCGGCAGCTATACGGGGTATAAAATCTATGGAAGAGTGGAAAAAATCTCAGAGTAAGAATAAAGATATTGCATTAATTATTATGTTTGTTAACAATTTTCTCAATTTGCTAGTTCGTGTATCTTTCTTATCTCATGTTTATTTCCGTGTTTATTCTGAGATAAGTAATTATAATTCATGGTTCTTATACGTTTAAAGTTATAACTGGTTCATCGATGATTCGAAATGCCTGAAAAAAGCTCTTCAGACTTTGACATATTCAGCCTCTTATCCGAAGATAAAGAGGAGAAGGCGAAAAAGAAGCAGAGAGAAGAGCTTTTGGCCTCCACTGGCGTGGAAGACCGCTTTAAGGAGGGAAAAATCAGCATCGACAAGCGGACCTGCTGGGGCGTGGAATGCAAGCTGTGCATTGAAAAATGCCCGACAAACGCGTTGTACTGGAAGACTGGCGAAGTTGGAATCACAGAGGACTTGTGCATTTACTGCGGCGCCTGCGTGCTATGCTGCATGGTGGATGACTGTATAAAAGTGGAGAGAAAACGGGAAGACGGCAAGACGGAACGCTTCAGCAAACCGGCGGAAGTTGTGAAAGTTCAGGACAAAATTAATGCGAAAAAACGCTTCGCCCGCGTAAGAGACGTTTTTCCCACGTTTGAAGCGTACTGCGAAAAGTACACGTATGAAAAGTGAATTCTACGAGGAAGATGTTTTCTGCTGTTTCAGTAGTTTCGCGATGAAGAAACCGTTGCTCTCATGAACGTGTGGATAAAGCCTCTGGCACTTGTCCAGCCCTCTGAGACCTGGCACGCCGAGCATCGGGTTTATCTCCTCAAGCGCAAATTCTGGGTGCTGCTTCAGAAACCGCTCGATAATCAACTCGTTTTCCTCAACCGTGATGCTGCAAGTGGAGTAGGTTAAAACGCCCCCAGCTTTCACTCGGTCAGCGCAGTTGTTAATCATCTGCCACTGAATCTCAGCCATTTTCTCAATCGACCGCGGCGTAAGCCGCCACTTGGCAGAAGGCTGCTTGGCAAAAACACCAGTGCTCGTGCACGGCGGGTCCAAAACCACCATGTCTGCTTCCAGCGTAAAGGGAATAGACACGCAAGCGTCCGCGATTACGGGTTCCGCTATTTTCACGCCCATACGCGCCATTTCTCTCTGCCACGCCTGCATCCGCCGTAAAGAATAATCCACCGAGAAGATGCCGCCCCGGTTCTGCATAAGCTGTGCCAAATAAGTGGTTTTGGCGCCTGGCGCCGCACAAACATCGAAAACCGTCATATCTGGTTTGGGGTGGGCAACTTCTGCGGCGAAACAGCTTGCCTTGTCTTGAATGTAGAATAAGCCTTCGCGGAAACTCGCTGTGTCCGTTAAAGGCTGTTTTGCGCCCACGACCTTGTAGGCGTGTTTCAACGGTTCGATTTTTTCGAGTTTAACGCCTTCCGCCGTTAGCGTTTCCAGAACCGCCTCTTCAGGTGCCTTAAACGTGTTCAGCCTGATGCAGGTCGTCGGGGGATTCACGTTTGCTTCCAGAAAGGCTATGGCTTCACTGCGCCCGAACAGGTTTATGCAGTACTTGACGAACCAAGTGGGGTGAAACGTTTGGAGACCTATTCTCTCTTCGTCGCTTGCCGCCTTTAGAATGGGGTATAGCTGGCGTGTGAGCAGAAACCCCAGAAACGGCTCAACCTCTCTTAGCGTTTTCCAGCCTAGAATCGCCCTGACCAGCTTGGCGATGCTTTCAGCTTCTTTCAGGTCGATTTCGCCCCAGCGCTTTGCGACCCGGGTTTGGTAAACGTAGAGGCGCAGGAAAGCTTGAACGCCCATATTAAACTCGCCGATTTCCTTAGGTTTCAGCACGCTGTTGACCACTTTGTCTATCAGGTTCTTGCGCCGTACAGTTTCAACAACCAATCCGTAAGCGTACCTGACAGCGTCAGGGTTCTTTATGTCCAGTTGCTTCACGGTTTTAGCCAGAGCCAAGCGTTCGCTTAGTTTTTGCAGTTCTATCCAGCTTAGGGTTTCAATGGCAACCGCCCAGGCGTCCTTTAGCAACCTAGCGCACACAGCCTAAAGCATGCGGAGGCTCAAATAAAAACCCGCGCATTTAACTCAACGGTCTTCAGATGTTAATCTGTTCGAAGCAACAAGCCCGTCATATTTGCCGTCTATTAGGAGCCTAATAGTGGTTCATTGCAGAAAACGAGGAGGGGAGGCTACCCGTATTGGAGCAGAAACCGCCCAAAAACATGTTGAAAAGTCAACAGGGTGAAGGAAAAGAACGCATAAAACAGTCAGTAAAGATTTTAGTCTGAGCCACCTATAGAGTAGCCGAGGGCGAGAAAGCAGGATGGCGCAGAAAAGCTTACTGGAATATTCACCAGCGAAGAAAAAGCCTGTTAAGGAAGAGGCACAAAAAGAGGAAGCGCCCGCCGTCAGCGAAGCCATCTCCGAGGCTGAAACAAAAGAAAAGAAGAAACGCCGCACCTTTCCGCCCGTGGCACCTGAAAATCTGCCGCCGTCATACTTCGTTTCCGCAACTTACGATGGGCGCTCAAGAAAGGCGCTGATCAAACTTTACGAGCCTACAAGCGGCGAAATCTACTTCTGGTACGACAATACTGGACACAAACCATACTGCCTCACCAACCTCACACCCGCCCAACTTGAGAAAATCCCCCGACTCATGAACCACGAAGGCTTCAACCTCTTCGAACGCGAAGAAAAGTTTGACGCGCTACTTGACCGAAACGTCCAAGTCACAAAAATCGTGACAGACGATCCGTTAGCCATCGGCGGTCGCCCCCAAGGCACCATACGGGATATTATTCCAGAGGACTTCCCGCAAGTTTCAGATACGCCAATTCAGCCCGAAGACATCAAAGTGTGGGAGTCAAGAATAAAGTATTACCAATCCTACATCTACGACAGGCAACTTTTCCCAGGAATGATTTACGAAGTAAAAAACGACGACCTTGTCCCTGTAACTCTGGAAGAAACCGAAAAAACTCTCACGCAGCTGAAAACCCTTTTCAAAGACGAAACTGCCGAAGAGATGCAGTTCGTCGAGGAGTGGGCAAGACTGTTGGAGTATCCCGCGCCCAAGTTTCGCAGGGCAGCCATAGACATAGAGGTTTACTCACCCATATCCACGAGAATGCCTGACCCACGTAAAGCCGAGTGCCCCGTAATCTGCGTATCAGTGTACAGCTCGGACAACGAGAAACGCGTGTTGATTCTGAAACGTGAAGGCGTCAGGGAAGGAAACGAACGCTTGGCCGCAGACGTGAAGCTGGAGTACTTTGAGACTGAACAAGAACTGCTCCGCGCCGTCTTTGAAGTGCTGTGGGATTACCCATTCATATTGACGTATAACGGCGACGACTTCGACCTGCGCTACCTGTCTAATCGCGCGCTGAACCTTGGCATAAGACGAAGCGAAATCCCCATAGAAGTCGGCAAACGCGTCTGCCTGCTCCGCTACGGCGTGCACATCGACCTGTATAAGTTCTTCTTTAACAGGGCAATCCAGATTTACGCTTTCAAGAACAGTTACCGCGATGTTACGCTTGACGAGGTCGGCAGCGGCATAATCGGCATGGAGAAAATCCAGCTGGAAAAAACCTTTGGTGAACTGAACTACTCTGAGCTTGCGAAGTACTGTCTCAGAGACTCGGAAATAACGTACAAGCTCACCAGCTACGACGACGAATTAGCCATGAAACTGATCCTTGTGCTTGCAAGAATCAGCAGCATGCCCATGGAAGACGTGAGCCGCCAAGGCGTGTCACGGTGGATACGGAATTTCATGCACCGTGAGCATCGAAAACGAAATATGCTGATTCCAAACGCCGAGGACATACTGGCGAAGAAAGGGCAAACAGCCACAACCGCCATCATAAAAGGCAAAAAATACAAAGGCGCCATAGTGGTCGAACCTGTTCCTGGCGTGCACTTCAACGTGGCGGTAATGGATTTTCCCAGCCTGTACCCTTCGATAATGAAAGTTTGGAACCTCGGCTACCAATCCATACTGTGCCCGCACCCAGAATGCCGAACAAACATTGTGCCTGACACTCCGAACTGGGTGTGCACCCGAAAACGCGCTCTCGAAAGCCTCTTAATCGGCTCGTTGAGAGACCTGCGGGTGCGGTGGTACAAGGTGAAAGCCAAGGACAAAAGCTTGCCTGAAGAGCTTAGAAGCTGGTACAACGTTGCTCAGGGCGCGTTGAAGGTTATTTTGAATGCCAGCTACGGCGTGTTCGGAGCCGCCAGCTTTGACTTGTACTGTCCGCCAGTGGCTGAAGCTACAGCCGCCATCGGCAGGCACTCTATAACTCAGATACTTAACCACGCTGAGGCGATGGGCATCCAAGTGCTTTACGGCGACACCGACAGCCTCTTCCTTAAAAATCCCTCCAAAGAACAAATCGCGGAGATAACCCGTTGGACTGAGCGGGAGTTGAAAATGGGCATAGACGTGGAGAAGGTTTACAGGTACGCGGTTTTCAGCAGCCGCAAAAAGAACTACCTCGGCGTGTTGGAAGACGGTTCAGTTGACGTTAAAGGGTTAACAGGAAAGAAAAAACACATTCCCATATTCATCAAAAACGCTTTTAACAAGATGAAAGAAAGGCTTGCACAGGTTAAAAATCCATCTGACTTCGAAAAAGCTAAGAAAGACATTGCCAACATCGTCCGCGATCGCTACATGCGGCTGAAAAGAAGAGAATGGGAAAGCCTCAGTGAACTTGCGTTCCACGTGGTCTTGGGAGAAGACCTTCACCGCTACACGAAAACCACGCCGCAACACGTCAAAGCCGCGAAAATTCTGGAGAAAAGTGGAGTTGAAATAAGAGCAGGCGACCTCATCAGCTTCGTCAAAACCATCAGAGAACCGCGCGTGAAGCCGGTTGAATTGGCCACGAAAAACGAGGTGGACGTTGACAAATACGTGGCTTATCTGCAGTCCACTTTCGAGCAGGTTTTAGACGCTTTAGGCTTGAGCTTCGACGAAATTATTGGGTTAACCAAACTTGAGAGGTTCTTAGCCTAACACCTTTTGCTGAGATTATTAAGAATCAGGATAAAAACGGCCAAGGCGAATCAAGGAGCGCAGAGATTAAAACGAAAACAGCCACAATCAACGCTATTACAGCCACGGCTCGGCGTTCAGTCAAGGGTCTATGGTAAGTTACGAGTGTCACCAAACTTCGCCGATTGTCAGATACCAGTTTCTTTCCGTCAAACGAAACTGTCGCTCTTTTTCGAGTTAAGAAAATCGTCAATAATATGAGAGAAGAATTAAAAATGTAAGGAAGAATGGAAATTAGCAGGCTCAATTTTAAGTCCGCGATTACTGCGAATGAGGCTATCGTAATTCCTATCGCGAATGAGCCTGAATTGCCGACGAAAATTTTGCCTTGAACGTTTAAAGCGGCGAGGGCAAGCCAGAGGAGTAGGGGTCCAAGCATCAGAATCAAGTATGATTGCGACAAAGCCATCAGACCGATTATGATTATGGCTGGGCAGATTGTTTCCAAACCGTTCAGTCCGCCTAGCATGTTTATGGCGTTGGTGACTATCATGACGATTAAGGGGATGATTATGAAGTAATACACGTTGCCAAACTGGATCATGCCCAAGAGCGGCAGGGATATGGATGTGCGCGTTAAAGGGTTCTCTAATGCAAAGTATATGAGAGGTAAGGCCGCGATTAAGGGCATGAAAGCTTTGTAGCGCCACTTCAGGTCCATCCAGTCATCCAGCAAACCCATGAAGCCGCCGAATAAGATGCATACTGCCAGCGTTAACGGTGCGGAAACACCGTTTGAGGCTGGAGAGACGCCAAAGAAATAGATTAAGAAAAGGTAGACGGTTGTGAAGAGGACGTAGATTACGCCCAAGCCGTTTGGAACTAATGGTTTGCCTATCTTGTGCTGGTCAGGAGCTTTTGGAAACAAGCTTTCGCTTCCTTAAGGTTGCCCTGTAGAGTTATAGTACGCATCCCAGTCAATCTCATACAGTGCCACCACAGGTATTAGACCACCATATTTTCCAGCAGCGTCGACGGCACTCAAATCCTCGCCAGCGAAATAAACTTCTTTGAAGTATGTAGGCGGTTCCGCTTGTTGGTCTATTGTAATTCCGCTCAGAACACCAGATACTTCATACCAACGTTCCTTCGCATGACTCATCAGCTTGTATATTGTCGAGTTCTGTCCCATAGCGTTCCAGTCCCAAGAACCAGTTGTGTTGCTAATAGTTCCGAAAGCGCTTTCGTCAGTCCACGATGCCGAAGGGTCCATGTAACCAGTATCAATGAGTCTTTGGCGAGCCTGACCTGAAATTCTTGCCATCCAACTCCACTTGGCTTCGTCGCCGAAACGGCTGAATGTAACTATATACGTACCCTGTTGAGAGGATGATTGTCCTATTTGCAGAGTGACGAAGACGAGGATGTATTTCGCATCGTAGGTTTCCAGCATTTTCAGTGCGTCTTCTTCAGGTGCCATAAAGGCAAAAGCGACGTTCTGTATCTGCGTGGCATTCACTGTAGCGTTATCTGCTAAAGTTGTGACGTTGCCAAGTACGCTTAGCCAATACCCGTAATCCCACCAAGCGCATACGACATCCGTTGACTGAAGATTATTCTGGGTCCAGCTCAGCATGTTCAGCCATTCTGGCACTGGTTCAGAAGGTACTACTGGAAGACTTGCCGCACTAATGGTAATAGGAGAGTATGCTCGACCATACACCCGTGGCATGCCACCGCTTTGAGGAGAAAAAGCAAGGTTTGTAACTATAAGGATGAATACCAGAAAAATCGCAATACCACTGTATTCTTTGCTTACGCGTGCTAATTTACGTTTTGATTTTATGGCGATCTGCGGTGCCTCTCTTAACAATGTATAAAACGGTTTAAGTATGCTGCGAATTCCAATGGCTGCCAGAAGGCTAAACGCTGGCGCGAAGATAACAAGCAAACGCACCATGGAAGCTGCGAAATAAAGTGATGTTGCGCCAAAAAGCAACAGGAACACGTTTCTGTTAGTGGGGTTCCGTAGTGTGAAGTATATGCCTGCGAGGAAGAATAGTATTCCTAATCCGAGTTCGTAGTAAATGTTTCCCCAAGCGGATATCCTGTGTTCAGCTACTGATTCTAGTAGAGGGTTCGCTGAGCGAAGGAACGGGTCTAACACCGAAACGAATTTTCCTGCGATGTTCTCCATGTAACCAAGTTGCCACATGGCAACGAACCCTGCAACTATGGTGGCGAGCAACGCAACAGTTAGCCACACTTTGGTTCTCGCGGATATGTTGTGGCGCAAAACTTCTGAAAGGCAAAGTAAAAGAAAAACGCCTGCAACTGGTATCACCGCACCTGAAGTTAGATAGTTGAGTGAGATGTAGGGAATATTCGTGGCGATTAGAAGCGCCAAACCGAAAGTTAAGCTGTAGGAAAGTAACAAACGCTGGCTATACCTTTTTAACAAGATTAACACGAAAACAAAAAGTACAGCCAAATCCAGCAGATAGTATGCTGCACCCCAAGCTCCAATGAAATAGGCTAATGCCAGCCCTGACCCCACAGAGTAAAATAATGATGAACGCAAGGGCTTAGTTTCATCGATTGCCCTGAAAAACAGAAAAATGAATGATACAAGTCCCACGACTCCTAAAACTTCCGTATCATAGAAACCGAGCGCTGTTCTCTGGATGAAAGCTGGCGACAAAGCTAGGAAAAGTGCCGACAATAAACCAACAGCTTTTCCGCCCATATCTTTGCCTATGAAATAAATTACTATGCAAGAAAAGGTGCCGAAGAGTACTGGTATGAGCGAGCAAAACGCCATCAAATTAATGTTAACGCCTAACCAAGAGATAATAATGTAGAGCACGGCTGTGGTCATTGGCAAGGAGGGCAACGACTTAGACATGTCCAATCCGCCGGGGTACCATTGCTGGTAGTTTATCCAGCCTCGACCATTGTTCTCCAAATACGGCGAGAGCAAACCATTTTGTACCATATGATTTGTTATGCTATATTGGTAGTAGGGGTCAAATTCGTTGAGGCGCATGGTGCCCGCGGGTATTTCCCAGCGTACCGGTAGAACGCGAATTGTGAAGGCAATAAAGAGTATCAGAAGTAAAGCTGAATAACAAATTATTGATGCATGGCTTGTTTGGATGCGCAGTCTCCCAAAAGCTTTAAGACCGTTGACGACCCGTTCCCTTGACAGTGTCTCCTTCCCCCCCACTTGAGCTATCTCTTCATACAGTAATGAAGTCCTTTATTTGTTTTTGTCATTAATAATTGTTTAGCTCCCATAGCCCTTTATTTATTGCTTTCTAAAAATAGGTAAGCTTTGCCGAAAGATTCTTGACTTTGTAAGATTCGTCCATATTTCCTCACTGCAAACTTATCTCAGGGGTTTCACTTCGACATCAATGGGTAACAGGGACAGCTTTTTGCCGCATTTAGGGCATTTTCCATCGTACTGCTGCAAAATTTCGTCAGGAGGCTTAAGCTCTGCACCCTCATATAGTACGTGGTTGCATCCTTGACAAATTACGCGTTGGGGCACTCATTTCACTTCCTGAAATAACAGAAGGTAACTCCTGCGAGATATTTATTGGTTACTAACTTTCAATTGGAACTGTGACCCAGATTTCAGTAGAGTATGTTTTTTTCTGATTTATATGTTGATGATGAAGGGCGCGTACGCTTTTTAATGATGGCGACGCCGACTGTGCAGATTATGATTGTGGTTAGAATTACAATGAAAGCGATTTCTGGGAAGGCTTGAGAGCCAGGGACGCCGGATGTTAAGGGTATTGAAGCTAAAACTGCTGCAGCCAAGCCCCTTGGAAACATAACCGTCATTAAAGCGCCGTAGTCGCTTAACTCAGATTTAACGGAAGCCATCTTAACCACGCCAAAGCGTATTCCGAGAAAGGTGAACGATAGGAGCAAGCCGAAAAGCACTGACATGAAAGATGAAAGGCTAAACAGGAGACCTGTGAAAACAAAGAAGAAAGAGCGAATTAGAAAGCTTATTTGGCTGTGAAAGTCGCGTACGTTTTTGTCAATTGAGATGGTTGTTCTGAATTTGATCAATCTTGCAATGTGGCGAGAGTTTCCGATAATCAAACCAAAAAACAAAGCTGAAAGCGCGCCGTTGCCGCCTAAGTTTGTAGCTACTACAAAAGTTAGAAATAACATAGCTAAGGTTAGCATATACGCGTTGGGTTTTCCTTTTATTCTTTCCAGAATAACGAGCCAAGCAACGCCGAAACCTAAACCTACAAGAATGCCCACTCCGAATGCTACGCCAACATCACCTAAGGCAGCGTACATGCTTATACCGCCTGCAGCTCCTTCGCTCATTTCTTGGAGTAAAATGTTAATCGCTGTAAACGCACCTACCGTGCACAAAACATCAGTCAAAATGGATTCAAGGCTGAGAACGGTTTCAATTTTTTCATTGACTTTCAGTTTTCTAATCAAAGCTATCACGATTATTGAGCTGCCGCCGCCGACTATGCTGCCTAATAGCAGGCCGTTCAGGAGACGCCAGCCAAGCAAAACTTTGCAGAGAGCGGCTGTTACTATCACGTTTAGTATCCAGCCAGTAATCGCCAACACCAACGCTCTTGGGCTGTTCTTTACGGCTTCGCGTATGTCCATGTTTAACCCGCCGTCAAAGAGAATGATGATAAGCGCCAAGGCAGCAAAATATGGAGTGATTGCAAGCAGCTCTTCATGGGCGAACAATTGAAAGATAGGGCCTAGCAGCACTCCGAATAAGAGCAAAAGGATAGAGTCAGGAATGCTTGTGCGCTTGAAAAATTCTTCTCCTAAGAAACCAAGAATAATGATTACTGCCGCAACGAGGAAAGCTACCACCGCTGGGTCCAAGCTAAATCATCTCTTTATTTTGATCCTCTCTTTTCTGTGCTCTTAGAAGTTAAAATTTACTGTTAAATCCCCATAGGCAAAAGTCCATTTTGCCGTAAACGGCTTCAGGTAGTCTGGGCGATCTGTATCCAACCAAGACTTATCGCGAGGAACAAAGCGTATAAGAAAAGCAGAACGGTTCCTTCTCGCCTGCCTACTCTTTCGTTTGATAGGAAATACCACAAGAGAAGGTTGGTTATCAACGAGAAAATGGCTACGTTGGAGAAGGCGCTCATGTTAATGGTTAAAGATGATGCTACTAACGTTATTCCGAGAATCAAAGTGATGTTCATGAAGCAGCTTCCGATTATGTTGCCTAACGCCAGTTCTAAATGCCCTTTTTTGACGGCGCCAAAACTTGTCGACAACTCTGGCACGCTTGTCCCGAAGGCAACAACCGTGGCGCCTATGACGACTGGTGGTATGGCTACGCTTGCAGCTAGGTAAGACGCTGATTCAACTATGAAATAGGCGCAGATAACAACGATGCCTGCGCCGAGGATTGTGAGGCTTATGTATTTGCGGAGTTTGCTTTTTTCTGTTCCTGAGGGCGACTGTTCATTGGGAGTTCGAGCCTTTGTAAGCTGGAACATGTAGTACACGAAGATTAGCAAAAGTATGGCTCCGATGAATTGGCTTGCGTATCCGATGTAAATTAGAGCCAACGGGACAATGGAAGCTATGAAAAGGCCGAAGTAGAGGCTTCCAATTTCTTCTTTTGCCATTTTGGGCAATACTCGTGACTTCTCAGGATATTTCAAAGATATCAAGAGGAAGCAGACGCCTAGTATCAGGCAGATGTTAACTATGTTCGAACCTAAGACGTTTCCTATCGATACGCCTACGTTTTCTGGGTTTAATACTGAGAAAACAGCGACGAAAAGCTCTGGCAAAGACGTGGAGAACGCGACTAGAATGAAGCCGACTGTTGTTTTTCCCAGTCCAGTTGCGCTTGCCACGTGTATAGAATGAGTGATGGTTAAGTCGCTGGCTTTCCCCAAGGCAGCCAACGCTACAATGAGAATAATTAAGTTACCTAGGAGACCTAGCCCCTCGAGCACTTATTCCACCCACCGCCTGTTGTTTCACAGCACAACCGAATGAACATTTCATCTACATGGATTATTAAACATTTTTTAGCTGGAATTTTGTTTCAGAAGAAAGAACGGGAAACTGACAAAGCAGCAACTTTTTTGAGGATGGATTGCAATGCTCAAGTGTGGTTATGGGCCATTGGGGAAGTACACTTTAATCATAACTGAGAAGCCTGATGCAGCTAATCGTATAGCCTCGGCTTTAGACGCTGAGGGAAAAGCCACAAAGAAGGTGGAGAACGGTGTTCCCTATTACGTGGCGAAGAGGCGCGGGGACATAGTTGTCGTTCCAGCTTTAGGGCATCTATACACTGTCGCAGCCAAGAAAAGAGGCGCAAGGGACTACCCTGTTTTTGATTTTCGTTGGGTTCCGCGGTATTTGGCTGAGCGGGGAGCCGCGCGGATTCGCACATGGCTCAAGGTCATCTCAAAACTAGCAGACAGCGCAGGCAGGTTCATTGACGCGTGTGACTACGACATTGAAGGAAGCATAATCGGTTACTCCATCTTAAAGTATACTTGCGGTGGCAAGGAAAACGCTGCGCAGCGCATGAAATATTCCACTCTGACAAAAGAGGAGCTTGAAAAATCTTACGCCGAACCGTTGCCCCATTTGGATTTTGCGTTGATAGAGGCGGGTTTGACAAGGCATGAGGTGGATTGGCTTTACGGCATAAACCTGTCGAGGGCTTTGACTGCGGCAGCGAAAAACTACAGCGGACAATACGCCACCCTCAGCACTGGAAGAGTGCAGGGGCCCACGCTGAAGTTTCTTGAAACACGAGAAAAAAGCATAAAGTGTTTTGTGCCGACGCCGTACTGGAGCATAAAAGCCAAGGTCAAAATCGACGGCGCGGTTTTTGAGGCGGAGTACGAAAAGAACCCAGTTGAAACTAAGGCAGAAGCAGAAGCGATAATTGACAGATGCAAAGGCAGAGAGGGCAAGATAGAAAAAGTAGCGGTGAAAGAGTTTCGGCAGATGCCGCCTTTGCCTTTTGATTTGGGTTCGCTTCAAGGTGAAGTCTACCGCCTTTTCAGGTACACGCCGATGCGTACTTCAAGCATCGCTCAACGCCTGTACTTGGCTGCGTTAATCTCGTATCCTCGAACCAGTAGTCAAAAACTGCCGCCTGAAATCGGCTACCACGCAATATTGAAGCAGCTGGGCAGAGCGCGTGATTATGCGAAGCCGGCGGGGGAGCTTCTTGCCAAACCAGTGTTGAAGCCAACTGAGGGGAAAAAGAAGGATCCAGCGCACCCTGCCATCTATCCTACTGGCAACTTGCCTGAGCGCGCTCTTTACGGCACTGAAAGAAACGTTTGGGACCTTGTTGTAAGAAGGTTCATGGCGGTTTTTGGCGAGCCAGCGGTCATGCAGAGCGTAAAAGTCACCATAAGCGTTAATGGAAACGGCTTTCTGCTGAATGGAAGGCGCACGTTAGAGGAAGGCTGGCTTCGCCTCTACAAGCCCTACGTTAAGTCAGAGGACTCGGTGTTGCCGATTGTGGAGGAGGGGCAAGCGGTCAGCGTTAAACGGGTGGTGGTGGAGGACAAGTTTACTGCGCCGCCGCCGAGGTACAATCCCAGCAGCCTACTCCGAAAGATGGAAAAAGAGGAGATAGGCACCAAGGCGACACGCGCAGGAATAATCCAAACACTTCAGGACAGGAAGTATGTTCGCGAGGAAAGAATCGTGGTGACTGACCTCGGCTTCGAGGTTGTTGATGTTCTGAAAAACTATTGTCCAACCGTTGTGTCGCTGGAACTGACTAGGCGGCTTGAGGAGCGGATGAATGAAATTCAGCAAGGAAATGAAACGCGGGAAAATGTTCTGAAAGAAGTCGTTGAAATTTTGAAGCCGGTGACCGAGAGGCTGAAGGAGAACGAGCGCCGGATAGGTGAACGATTGAGCCAAGCGGTACAGAAGGCAAGACTGGAAGAACGGGTTGTCGGCGCGTGCCCCGTCTGCAAGAATGGGAAACTGGTGATTTTGCGCTCAAGAAAAACGGGCAAACGCTTCGTCGGCTGCACCAACTATTTTGAAGGCACCTGCAAAACCTCTTTTCCCCTGCCGCAGAAAGGCTTAGCGAAGCCAACGGGTAATGTTTGCAGAGACTGCGGCGGGCCTACCGTGAGAATTTGGATTAAAGGCAGGCGCCCTTGGAACCTGTGTCTCAATCCCGAATGCCCAGCGAAACCCTCAAGAGGGAATTAGTTGTGCACAGTATAACTGACCGTGTAAAACTTATAAATCATCAAGCACACTAAGAACTGGGCTAGAAAGTGCTTGACGACAAAGAGAGAAACAGGCTCGTCCACACTATTATTATTTTAGCTAACGGGCTCGTTTTTAGCATTTTCTCAGCGTTTCATGTCTTTGGCAACATGAAGGGATGGCTCAACATGGGATATACATTGAAGGCTCTGCCAACAACACAATAAGTAACAATCTCGTAATTTTAAACTCAATTGGAATTTGTGTAATCTTTTCTTCAGGAAACAATTTCCAATTCAATTATATGATGAATAACACAGACCAAGTTTTAATCGAGGAGGACATGTACAATCCCTCTGTTGATTCATGGTCGCATAATTATTGGACAGACTACAATGGCTTTGATATAAATGGCGACGGCTTTGGTGATACACCCTACATAATCGACGACGGGAACACAGATTGGTATCCTCTCATGGGTTCTTTCGGTTCATTTGACGCAGGCGAATGGGCGGGAACAGAATACGAAGTCAGTGTAGTGTCAAACTCCACAGTTTCAAACTTCCAAATCAACGCTGCGGAAAACATCGTCAGCTTCAACGTCAGTGGCGCGGACCAAACTTTCGGCTTCACCCTGATCACCATCCCAAAAATTATCGTCCAAAACATGTGGCAAAACAATTACAACGTAATCATAGATGGGCAACCCTGCGCCTTCAAGAATTGGACTGACGCAGAAAACACGTACATATACGTCAATTACACCCACTCAGAACACGAGTTACTGATAGTCCCTGCTGGCGACACCGTAGGTCCCGACATAGGAACACCCTCGCGCACGCCAGCTGATGATGTAGAACAGGGTCAAGCAGTCCAAATTTCCTTTTCCGTAACCGACGCAGCGAGCTCAGTGAAAAACGTAACACTACAGTATACAACAAATAACGGAACCACCTGGGCAAGTGTCACCATGGATTACAATGTCTCCACAAGCCTTTACGAGGCGGCGATACCGGGTCAAACGGACGGAACCTCAGTCAAATACAGGATTGTAGCCTATGACACTGCAGAAAACATGCGATGGCTGACAACGCGGGAGAATAATACGTGTACTCGGGCATACCGGAATTTCCATCAGTTGCCCGGCTGCTGCTGATGATGATTCTCTCAATCTTCACCGTTGCTTTCGCCAAGAAAACCGCCCAGAAGAAAACACAGACCTCAAAGCTCAATCTCCATACTGCCCATTCCTAAAAACACTCTGCCTTGACTTGCCGAATGAAAACAGGAAAAGACTTGCATGTAACATCCGTCCCTTCTAGAGTGAACCTCCATTTCAGCCTTTAAATAAGGGGGGTATAGACAAAAAATCACACGTCAGTTTACAAACAAGCAACAACCAAGGAAGAAAAACCGTGAACTGCAAAATATGCGAAAGAAAAGCCGTTACAGACGAATTCTGCCAGATACACCTGAAAGCCTACGAGAACATCATGGAGAAGTATGACATTTGGAAAAAGGCTTTAAACATCTCCTGGAAAGAATATTTAAGGGAGATTGAGCGTAACCCTTTAACAGGAGAATGGACTAAAGAAGTAGCCAGCTACCTGATTAACAACGAGGAAACAAGAAATGGCGAAGAAACTTAAGAAACAAACCTCATCAACGGCATTTTCACTAAGCCGATGGTTCACCAAAATTTCAACCACAAAACCATCATCCTTAATCATCTCAATAGTCACAATCTCATTCGCCATCTTCCTTTTCAGCGGAGGAATATACACCATCGTATCATCACCTCTTCCCGCATACTACACAGGCACAGGCTTCCTCTTCCTGTACCCTGATCTCGGATCGCAATTCATATCCGACAGCATAATCGCAATCATGCTCTACGCAATCGGCTTCATCGGCTTATTGACCGTTTACCAAAGCACAAAATACGCCTACAACCCAAGACAAGCGTACATGATGATAGTCATAGGCGTAGCATTGCTGCTTATAGCCTACATATTCCTGGAAGACGCAATTCAAATCAAGATTAGCGGCTAGCCTCACCAAGGATTTTTTTTCAACTTCAACTTGTACGCCAAAAAATTCGTAAACAAATGAACAGGCACCGTAATCACAAGAACAGCAACAGCCAACTCCCAATATATTATAGCTAATGGCCACGAAAAAACGAGCGCACCCACCACAAAATCAATCTGATCCACAACAGGCAACAAACCACCAGGAGCAATCCCTAACCGCCTCTTCAAAAACGCGGCAACCAAATCGCCCAAGAGCGCTCCCAACGGCGAAAGCACACTGAACAAAAGCGGGTAACCGAAAACCATCACTTCAACTAACCCGACAGTTGCGCCGACAGCTAAGCCGAAAAAGAACCCTCTGAACGTCTTGTTACTTCCAAGAATCCGCTTTCCATCAAAGAAGTTCTTTCCGAAATCCATCGGCTGTCCTCCTCCAGCAAGCACTGGGACAGCGTTTGCGCAGTAAGCGGGGAATATGAACTTTAACGCTTCCATGATTAATGTGGCAAGGTCCATGTAATCAACCATCACTGATGGAACGGATAGTCATGTATTCCAGTTTCGTCTATTATCAAGTAGCAGGCTGCTTCTTGAATTTTTTCACCTTTTTGCTCGAACATGGCTTTTATTGTCTGCGGGTTTTCTGTGGGTTTCATGGCGATTATTGTGTCAGCCCAGAATTTTAAAACTCGGGTAGCCACAGGCGCCACACTAACGAAAGTTTCGTCGAAAACACTTCGCACCTGACTTGTTATCACTATAGGCATCTTCTGTGTTTTCGCAGCCTGCGCCAGAATAGCCAGTTGCCTGTTTAGCTCACGATTTAGCCTAAACGCTTTTCCAGAAGATTCTGCAACCTTAACCCGATACAAAGAATTGAACGTGTCAATCACCACCAACCCAAAGTTTTTAGCAGTGTACTCTGAAATGCGATCTATAACAGCTGTTTGCTGTCCGAAGTCCGCTGGCTTTATCAGAATTACGCGGTCAGCGATTTCCTCAAACTTCCCCGAAGCCACCTGAGAGAGCCGTTTTGCGGAAAACATGTTATCACAGTCCACGAATAACGTCTTGTAGCCTTGCATGGCACAGTTCACGGCGCACTGCATCGCAAAAGTTGTCTTTCCAGTCTCTGGCTCTCCATAAACCAGCATAACGCTTCCAGAAGCTATGCCACCGTTCAAATAGCTGTCAATGCAGCCGCAGCCCGTTAAGACCTTCTTTATCACGTTAACGCACACACATCAAGGATTATAAACTGCGAAATTAATAATCTGTTTTACACTTAAACATTTACGCGTATAGGAAGCTTGTATGAAAGCAAAAGTTGCTGTTGCCACAGTTTCAGGAAAAGCGTACTTCTTGATAGTCAACAAGTTGAAAGAGAAGAACATTCCCTTCATAAGCTTGGTTCCCGGCGAAACCGTGCCCACAGAGGTCAAGGCAGTCATAACCACTGAGCAGGAAAAGCACCGGATAAACCACGAAAAAATACTAATTTACGACAGCAAAATAGAACCAGACACGTTGGCAAATGAAGTGCGGAAAATCCTTCAGGGAAAAGAAGCCTACGAAAGAATTGTTATAGGTATAGACCCAGGCGAGGTGCTTGGATTGGCAGTTATAGCCGACGGCAAAGTTAACGAAACAGGAAACTGCTTCAACGTTCAAGAAGCACTGACTAAAGTTAGCAGTGCCCTGCAGGATGTTGATTTCTCCTCAACTGCGGTCACCAAAAATCGGCAACGGAGTTCCAACCTACAAAGAACTCATAAAAGCCTTTGACTCCGCCTTGCCACCTGAAGTGGCTTTGGAAGTGGTGAGTGAGGCGGGAACAAACCGCACTTTAAACCATAACAAGCATAGACGAGGACTCAGAGATATTGCTTCAGCCATACGCATAGCTGGACGCGTATATCCGCGGAGAAAACCCGATGAAGCAAACGGTTAAGCGTCAGCAAGCTAAGTTTTGAAGAACTGGTGAATTTCCTGAGCTAAAATTTTGTCGCCAGACGACAACACTTTCATTTCGTTGCTTATCCATGAGGGCAGAAAACTGCGGCAGTAGTTTGTTGCGAAGCGGTAGTCTAGGAATACTATAGCGCCCCAATCCTCAAGCGTTCTTACCGGTCTTCCAGCGGCTTGGGAAGCCTTTTTCATCGCAGGCAACACATACCCGTACTCGCGTCCCAGTCTGGGAAAACACGTTTCGTAATAGTCTATCTGCGCTTTCACCCTCGGCGTCGGCTCCGCGTAGGGAACACCCACTATCACTACGGAGTTCATCTGGTTGCCTGGGAAGTCCACGCCTTCCGAAGTTCTTCCGCCTTGAACGCCGAGGAAAACGGCGCCGTCGCCTTCACCGCAAGCCTTGAACTCAGCCACTATTTTCTCGTTAGCCTTAGAACTCATGCCGCGGCGCTCATAGAACAGCGGTTTATCCAATGCGGCTTCCAAGCCTTCAGCTATCAGGGCGTTTAGTACGCCGAACGAAGCGGTGAAGATTCCTGTGTTTGCTGGCGTGTTCTGCACGACTTCGTTGATTCTTTTTATCATTGTTTGGTAATTCGCGGGGGTTCGTTTTTCCATGGCGGTGGATACGCCGCAGCATACGAGGGAGAGTATGTGTTCTTTGGGGAAAGGCGAGGGCACAACGCACCGCACGGTGTCTTCTGGAAGCCGGGCTATTCTCGCGTAAGCTTCTAAGGGCTGGAGCGTACCAGACATGATTATGTTGGAGTAAGTGAATGAAAAAACTGGCGAGGTGATTTTCGACGGGTCTAACGCCACTATTTCCAGCTTCGCCGTTTTCACTTTTTCTCTGGTGAAGTAGCTACTTGCAACGTTAACAAAGGAGTCATCGCCCACCGTGTCCAGCCAACGGAGCAGAAATTCGCTCATCCCGTGAATATAAGAACGAGGATTTTTTCCCTCCGCAAGCAAATTTCGCCTGATTGAACTGCCAACCTCGTGGATTTTTTCGAAAAAGTCTCTCGGGTTAGCTATGCTTCCGTGTTTTTTTATGATTTCTATTATGGATTCTGGGGCGATTATCTGCTCTCTAGTTATGCTTTCTGCCAGCTTTTCGATTTCGCCTCTGAAGAAGCGGATGAATTCTTGGATTTCTTTGTTTTCGTACTTTTCGGCTTCAAGTTCAGCCTGTTTTATAACGAACAGTGAAAGGCTGCTGCTTGCGATGTCTATGGCTGTTTCCGGCAGGTTATGGGCTTCGTCCACAATTAAAATTGTCTTCTGCAGTTGGGAATCAATATTATTTAGAAACGCAGCGCGAATCACAGGGTCAAACACGTAAAGGTAACTCAGCGCAACCACTTTTACATCGGCAAGGGCTGCTTTTACAAGTTCGTAAGGACATACGCCTCTTCTTCGGCAGACTTTCTGAATCTCAGACGCCGTGTACGGGCGAGTAGCTATCTGCATTTTAAGCTGAAGATACTCGTACGTTTGCTCATCTGGACCCTTGTGGTACGGACACCTGCCTTTTGCTTTCAGCATCTCGCAAGCTTCCATGAGTGATTTGGCGTCAAAAGCGTTTTTAACCGCCAAGTTGTTGAGGCACATTTGATTGCGTCCACGAAGCGAAATTCCTGAAACATGGTGCTTCTTGAATATTGCTCGTAGTTCTTCTATAACGCGGTCGTGCTGCCGGTGAGTCCGAGCAACGTACAGTATTTTCAAATCTTTCTCGACCGCGGTTGGGAGACACGCGGAAATCGCTGAAATGGTTTTTCCTAAGCCGTTGCTTCCTTCGATGAGAACTGAACGCTTTTCTTCAACAGCGTCGAAAATAGTTTTTATGAACTGGTCCTGATTAGGCCGCACTCTTGCGTAAGGGAAATACTCTGCGACTTCTAGGGGCAGTTTAAGCGTTTCCATTCCATAATCCCCTTGAAGGGCAGTATATGTTCACGGGGCATTGTTCGCATAATGGGCGCCTAGCCTTGCAATAACATCGTCCGTGCGTGATCAGCAAAACATGAACAGCCAAATAGTCACGCGGGTCGTAAAGTGATTGGAGGCTTGCGCGTACAGCATCGTAGTCTCCGTTTGCAGGCGCAAAACCTAACCGTTTTGAAACGCGGTTCACGTGCGTATCCACAGGAATCGTGGGCTGCCCTTTGGAGAAGAGCAGGACAACATCCGCGGTTTTCGGACCTACACCAGGCATTTGAACAAGGGTTTTTCTTGCTTCCTCAAGCGGCAAAGCCAATATAGACTGCATGGAGCCGTGAAATTTTTCGAGGATTATTCTTGAAACCCTGTTTATTGTTTTGGCTTTGTTCCTGTAGAGACCAGCGGTTTTCAGGGCGTCTTCAATCTGGCTGGTTTCTGCGTTCGCCAGCACTTCGGGTTTGATTTCGAACCGCTTCGATAGGTTTTCGAAGGCTCTGGCGGTGTTTCTATCCGCGGTGTTTTGTGAAATAATCGTCACAATCAACGTTTCAAATGGACTGCGCGTGGCTTTGGTCCACTTTGACATCGCAAATGTTTCACGCAGAATCTGCAGAACCGTTGCTGCCCGCTTGTCTTTCACGTTGCCGTCGCCCTCCCTGAAAGTGCTATCTACTGAATCAACCAGGCTATAAATATCATCTCTACTCAAACCTGTCAAAAACGAGGCAAAGTCTAAAGCAAAACGGAAGAGCAAAGCCCCGTTTGTCTCTGAGTTAAGAATTAAATACGCGCAGTAATGAAAAGGGTAAACGAGCCGAGTGAGAGGTAATGAATCTCTCTAAAAAGATGCGGGCTGCTTTGATTCTTGCGGCAGTTTTTGCGTGCACATTTCTCATCGTATTTTTAGGGATTTCCTTAACTCAGCCCGCACATTCTACACCTGAACATTATGTTTCGGGAATTGGTGGCATGACAATTACCATAGGTCCAAAGCCCAACTCCACAGATGCCCCCCTCGACACCACAATTACGATAGACGCTTTATCTTCCACAGCGTTAGACGACTTGCGCTTAACTCCGGAAGTGCCTTTCTCTCGTGTTGACATCGAAGTGTCAGGCACCCTGTCATATCAGCGAACGTTCTATCCTGCTCAACTGTTAAAACCCGCCACGTCCTACACGGCATCGGTAACAATCAGGGACATGCCAGTTTCATGGAGCTTCACAACAACCTCCGAACCCTATCACCCCACAATCAGCTTCTACCTCGCAACATACGCGCTGTGAATTGCACTTTCATCAGCCGCCGTTACGACTGCACTTGTCGGCTTAGCAACCCGCTACAAAAAACGAACAAGGAACGCCAATGACTCACAATATCTAATTCCGCACGTATTCCAACTTACAAGACTGATAAGCCTTTTGAGAACACCGGAAAAGCAGCCTATTCGCCGTCTATTTGGAGCCTAATAGTGGTTCTATGCAGAAAACGAGGAGGGGGTAGGTCCCCATTGGCGCAAAAAACGCCCAATAGCAGTGCTTCACCGCAGAACCATGCGGTTCAGTTTAAATAAGGGGGCTATAGACTGTTCCGAGCACTAGCGCGAAGCATAATCATGCTCTGTAGGACTTACAGAAAACAGCGGATCTTCACGAAAACTCTTAAATGAGAGCGAGAATTAACTGAAGCTAAGATTTAAAGCATATTAATCAAGAGGATGTTAACCAAAATGGCTGCAACAACCGAAAAAAGGCTTGAAGTTTTGAATTATGACGACAAGGCACAGGTTTTCACTGTGAAATCGCCCCAGACAGGGCATGTCTGCACCATTGTTGACACTTTCGCGGAAATGTTTCCCCTGTGGGCAGGAAGAATCCTAATCACCGCGGAAAACGAAAAATGGGGGTTAACAGCCGCAAGCGTCGCCACAGGCTTCGCCACCAGCGTCATCATGGCGCCAGCAGAAGCTGCCATCGAACGGCAAGTCCCAGCAGACCAGACACCGGACAATCGCCCTGGAGTGCTCATCCAAATCTACAACCGTGACCGCTTCGAGCTTAAGCATCAACTCATGGAGCGCATAGGTCAGTGCATAATGACGTGTCCCACAACCTCAGCGTTCAACGGCTTTGAAAAAGCTAAAAGAAAACTGAACGTTGGCAGCAGCCTACGTTATTTTGGCGATGGCTTCCAAAAGAAAACGATGGTCGGCGGCAGAAGATGCTGGAAAATCCCAGTCATGGAAGGCAACTTCATTGTGGAAGACGGGTTTGGCGCGCAGGAAGCCGTGGCAGGCGGCAACTTTATGATATTCGCGGAAAATCAGGCTTCAGGGCTTCAAGCGGCGGAAGCAGCAGCTGACGCCATACGTACCAATGCGCCTGACGTGGTTATGCCGTTTCCAGGCGGTGTGTGCCGTGCGGGCAGCAAAGCGGGTTCGCTTAAGTACAAGATGAAGGCTTCAACGAATCATCCTTACTGTCCCACGTTGCGTACTTTGGTGCCTGACTCGGTTGTTCCCGAAAACGTGGCAAGCGTCTATGAGATTGTCATTAATGGGTTGACTCTTGACGCCGTGAAGAACGCCATGAAGCAGGGTGTAACTGCAGCCGCAAACGTTCATGGTGTAGTGAAGATTTCTTCGGGCAACTACGGCGGAAAACTTGGGCCATACAAAGCTTTTCTGAAAGAAGCGCTTGAAGCGCCTTAGCATTTCCTTTTTACGGTAGCAACTTTTATCTTAACCGCTACAACGTAACTTGTGACAAGAAGCCATGCAGTGAAAACCTTGAGCACATCAAAAAAAACCTCTCTGGAACTATTCAGACTTCGAAAAACACTTAGTATACTAGCCAGCAAGGAAGGACGTGCCACAGAGTTGATTTCGCTTTATGTTCCGCCGGGAAAGCAGATAAGCGATGCCATAAACATGCTGCGTGACGAGTACGGCACAGCGTCAAACATTAAATCAAACACCACACGCAAAAACGTGCAGGACGCCATCGTGAAGGTACAGCAGCGACTGAAGCTTTTCAAGGCGCCACCAGCTAACGGGCTTGTGATATTCTGCGGAGCCATACCGCAAAATGGCGCAGGCAGCGAAAGAATGGAAACTTACGTTATTGAGCCGCCTGAACCCATCAATATTTACTTGTATCGTTGTGACTCGCGTTTTCACACTGAGCATTTGCAGGAGCAGTTGAGGGAGAAAGAGACGTATGGCATATTGCTCATTGACGCTTCTGAGGCTACGATTGCCACGCTTCAGGGCAAACGGATGGAGATTGTGCGGGAGATGACTTCGGGTGTGGCGGGTAAAACGCGTGCGGGTGGTCAGTCTGCTCGAAGGTATGAGCGGCTTCGGGATATGCAGTTGAATGAGTATTTTACGCGTGTTGGGGGGCATGCAAACGATATTTTTTTGCCTATTGATACGTTGAAGGGTATTATTCTTGCGGGTCCTGGACCTACGAAGTATGATTTTGAGAAGGGCGATTATTTGAATTACATGTTGAAGAACAAGATTATTGATACGATTGACACTGCGTATGTGGAGGAGCAGGGTGTGAAGGAAGTGGTGGAGAGAGCGCCTGAGATTATGCGGAAAGTGCGGTATGTTGAGGAGAAGCAGATTATGCAGCAGTTCCTGTATGAGGTGGGGCATGACACTGGGTTGATTACTTATGGAGAGGCTGAGGTGCGCAGGGCGTTGGAGGCTGGTGCGGTTCGGACGCTTTTGATTTCGGAGAAGGTTGATCTTTTGCGTGTTACGGTTCAGTGTAGCGCTTGTGGTTACGAGGAGAAGCATACGGTTAAGGCGCAGAATTTGGCGGATTTTGAGCAGGGTTTGGCTGGGAAGCCGTGTCCGAAGTGTCAAGCGCCATCCTTGGGCATATTGGATAAGCGGGATGTTATTGATGATTTGGCGGAGTTGGCGGAGCAGGCGAACAGTGATGTGGAGATAATTTCCACTGAGACGGAAGAGGGTCAGATGCTGAAGAACGCGTTTGGCGGAATCGCCGCGATATTAAGGTTCAAAATGTAGGGCTAGCTGAACTATTGAAAAAGCAAATTGAACCTTTTTTGTTACTTTTTGTTATTCTGAGCATTTTGATGCTGGTTTGT
>Ga0315535_1000036_pt1 | contig 75269 bp, 60 predicted proteins | sample SalMarSW160220MG_2_FD_203092 | JGI IMG/M metagenome (GOLD analysis project Ga0315535, IMG submission 203092) | Salt marsh sediment microbial communities from the Plum Island Ecosystem LTER, Massachusetts, United States - Salt Marsh Sediment SW1602-20 ... | reverse complement strand
CATTTTTTATTCCGACTCCGCCGCCCAGACGGAATTTACGTGTTTCATCGGTTGTAAAGTCAAATCTTATCGTGTTGCTAAGCTTCCGGGAATACAGTGAATCAAATGTTTCCTCCGTACTTATATATGTAGTATCATAAAATCCTCCTTCCGGATAATTGTCGGAATAGGTCCTTTTATTGTTTTCAAAAAGGAAGACATGTGAAAAAGTACCGCTCAGACCGAGGAACCCGGCTTTTTTCCCCTCTTCTTTGTCTTTTACCTCAGATTCAGTTGTAGCCCCTAAGGTATATCTCTGTACAATAAGCACATTCTTGTTCTTAAGGATGCCTTCAGCAGCATTCAGCCCTCCCAGGTTAACCTGCATGTCCCGGGTATCAGACTGAGTGAGTTCACTTTTATCTATGATCCCGCCATTGAAATACGAGGTAAAATTATTTATCCCTGTGGAGAAATAAATCTTGTACCTATTCCCTGTATATGATGAGAACAACGTGAACGCCTTGTCTTCCGATCTCTGGTAATTATACTGGCCAAGACTGAACACGATGTCATAGATCAGACCCACATTGAAAAACCTGTTAATATTTTGCGAATGCATCACCCTGAAGGTCTGTTCCGCAGTCTGCCTGGGACCTGCAAAAGACCAGTCAAGTTCCGTATATGGAGCCTGTGTATTCATGAATACAGTGTTATCTGTCAGGTGCATCAGCGGGTAAAAATACCTGTACAGGTACTCATCCGGATTTGTTATCCGGTCAAAAAAATCAAGCTGGTAAAAAGGCAGGCCGTAATTACCCAGAGTGGCATTAACCGGAGAATACTTATCGGCCAGTTTGTTCCTGTAAAAAAGTGAGAAGACGGTATCCATTGTTATGGGAACCTCCATTGAAAAATCTTCAGACAATCTCCATTCCCTGATAATCTTTCTTTTCCTGGCAGTATCTGCCTTTAGCCTGTACTGGCTTGCCGATCCGGAAACTGCAGTATTTCCCCCGGGTATTACAGCTGATGGTTTCTGTCCGGCCACAGTGGCAGATATCATTAAAAACAGCAGTATGGAAATATATCTGATCATCAGGTGCAAATATAGAAATAATGAAGCTGGTGCAGCCGGGAAGTAAAATAAAAATTAATGGATATATCACTGCACTTGTATGCAAAAAAATCAATCTACATTATCATTAAGATAAGCATTGTTCTCCCTGAGAACAGGCTCATCGTCATCGTCGGATGAAAGAGTAAATTTCGATAGTTTGCTTTCAGAGGCCTTATCAGATGATTTTATTGAGAGATTTCTCCTTACATATGCAGGTACATCCTCAAAGGTGTCAATATTTTCCTTCATTGTTTTATTTGACAATCCCTCCTTTTTAAGAAGATTTTGCATGTGTTTTACCTTGCGAAGTGTTACTTCCGGGCTTTCATGCGGATCATCGTCATCAACAGTATTTCTGCCTCTCATTTCAGACCTGTCCTCCGAACGATCAAGGCTGAAATCAAAAACGCCCTGAGATTCCTCTTCAAAATCTGTAATTATAGATTTCTTGCCCTTTTCATGTACTGTAAATGTATCCTTCTCTGAATCCGGTATGATCCTTTCAGGTATTGCGTTCTTGTTCGTAAGTAGCTCAACTGTGGAAGGTCTTTTAGGTTTATATGGCTGGAAAATGCTATTTGCCTCAAATCCTGTCGCTATAACAGTAACACAAATTTCCTCACCGAGATTCTCATCGCGCGACAATCCTCGTATGATCAGTGCATCTTCCGATGCTGCCTCATACATATAGTCGGTGATCTCACCAAGCTCATCCATGGTAAGCTCATGATCACCAATACCTGACGATATGTTAAGAAGTATACTGTTTGCACCTGTGACATCATTAGAGTTAAGCAAAGGTGAAGCAAGAGCGTCTTCTATTGCATGTACAGCACGGTCTTCTCCCGATGCCCTGCCCATACCCATGATGGCTACTCCCGAGTTTTTCATGACAGTTTCAACGTCGGCAAAATCAACATTAATATATCCTGTAACGGTAATGATTTCAGCAATACCCTTAACTGCTGTTGTCAGGATATCATCCGCCTTTGAGAAAGCAGTTGAGACGGGCTGGTTGCCATATATCTCCCTCAGTTTTTCATTGTTGATAACAAGGAGAGAATCGACATGATCCTTCAGTTCAGAGACTCCGTCAATTGCCTGTCTGATACGAACCTTCCCTTCCGATTTGAAAGGAATTGTCACCACTGCAATGGTCAGCAAACCGGCTTCCTTACACGTCTTTGCAATAACAGGAGTAGCTCCTGTCCCCGTACCGCCACCCATACCTGTTGTAATGAATACCATTTTGGTATTACCCGACAATGCCTCCATAACATCATCTATGTTCTCAATGGCAGCCTGCTTTCCTATCTCAGGTTTGCTTCCGGCTCCCCTGCCCTCAGTCAGAGCTTCACCAATCTGTACTTTCAGAGGAACAGGGCTCTTTACAAGAGCCTGGTGATCAGTGTTACATACAACAAAGTTCACATCCCTTATGCCTTTTTCAAACATATGGTTGACAGCGTTGTTACCACCGCCTCCGATACCAAGGACTTTTATTATTGATGATCGCTCAACAGGCAGATCAAAGTTCATTATATCGTCTGACATAGCATTGAATTTTTTCTTTTTGAACCTAACCAATTATGTAATAACCATATTTTTAAAACATCAGTTTATTGACTGATCCTCAACCTCAAACATCCTTGACAATATGCTCTTGATCTTATCAGTCAGTGATACCTTTTCTTCCTCTCCCTGGGATTGCTCCGCCACTTCAGGGGGCACAGCCTCTCCGGGTCCCTTGTGCATTTCTGTCTTTACAGGGCGTGCAAATTCTTCACTTACACCGGCATTAAAACTCTTTTTATATGTCTCAAGGTATTCAAAACCTCTCATGATCAGACCGACACTTGTAGCATACATTGGCTGGTTGATCTCATTCTTTGCAGTACCTGCCAGGTGTTCATTGGGAAGGCCAATCCTGACATCCATGGCAGTCTTAAATTTCATGAGTTGTGGAAGATGCCTGAGCATTGCACCACCACCTGTGATAACAACACCTGCCGCCAGCTTATCCGAGTAACCCGAGTTCTGTATCTCGAAATTAACAGCGTCGATTATCTCTTCCATTCTTGACTGAATGATATATGCCAGGCTTTTGAAAGAGATCTCTTTGGGTTCTCTTCCGCTTATACCCGGGATAGACACCACCTTATCATCCGGGGCAATATCACCCAGTGCCGAACCATATTGTATCTTCAATTGTTCCGCATGCCTGTGCAGGATAGCGCAACCTTCCTTAATATCCTTTGTAACCACATTACCTCCGAAAGGGATAACAGCGGTATGGCGTATGATATTATCATAATAAACAGCCACATCGGTTGTGCCTCCACCGATATCAACCAGCACAACCCCCGCTTCTTTTTCATCATCAGTAAGAACGGCATCAGAAGATGCAAGTGGCTCAAGTATCATGTCCTTGACGGTCAGGTTTGCCTTCCTTATACATTTCTCAATGTTCTTGGCAGCTGCAACCTGGCCAATGACTATATGAAAATTAGCTTCGAGACGCCTGCCACACATGCCAATTGGACTCTTAACTCCCGTTTCATTGTCAACAATGAAATTCTGGGGTATCACATGAATAATCTCCTCACCTATATCAATATGTATCTTGTGCATATCTTCAATAAGACGGAAGACTTCATCTTTCTTTATCTCATCCTCATATGCATCACGTGTGATATAACCGCGGTTCTTCATGCTTTTAATATGCTGTCCCGCGATTCCCACAAATACTTCTGAGAATTTAATACCAGACCTGTTCTGTACATCATCCACAGTGGTCTGGATAGCTGTAACAGTCTCCTCAATATTAAGGACGACACCGCGTTTTACACCTTTTGACAAGGCTTTGCTCAATCCGAGAATTTCAATCTTCCCGTTTTCGTTTTTCTTTCCGACAATAGCAACGATCTTGGTGGTTCCGATATCGATTGCTGCTACATACTGGTTATTTTTACTCATAGCTTAATATGGTTATTTATGGTTATCTCCTTTTACATACTATCTGGTCCTTAAATGCAAGGTTTATTTCCGAATATTTATCCCATCCCACTTCAGGCATTACTTTATCGTAAAAAGCTCCCAGGTTCTTCAACTTGTTCCTGAAATTATCAGCTGTTCCAAGATGGATGACCAGGTTTCCTATCCGCGGGATAAGGTCTATCTCATTGTTATTATCCACATATATCTGGTCAATCATCGCCGACCAGAACTTATCGTTGTTTATATAGTCTACCATGTAATAGATATCCTTCAATATTGTATTTTTCATTGCAGTATCAAGTACGCTTTGCCCTTCGAGCATGGCACGGGTTATTGTTATATTACCTTCCACGATATGAAGGCGCGGATTGTACATATTCCTCTTCCTTACTAGTATGCCATCCTCATCGAGGAAGAAATCACCACCGCCGTCAGGCAATACTCTCATCATAGGGTTACGCTGATCAACATATACATGAAGCTTTCCATCAACAGTCTTGTATACCTCGGCTGTTTTAAGTTCCCTGAGGGTACTGAGCCTGTCCTCAATCGCCCTTGCATCTATATCTTTAAGTCTCTGCCCCAGGACATTCCGCGAATTGCCATATATAAGGTTCCTGAGCTGTTTCCTGGTCACAAAGTGATAATCAGCCGAATCCTTTATATCAATAGAAATGCTGCCACACCTTTTTGACCCTGTTGACCGGGCCAGGTAAACCGGTACCGCAATCAGGTATAGAACAGGTATTATCAATAATATCTTAAAAATCTTTCTCATATACCCTTTTCCTTTCTGATCTTTTCCTCAATAGGTTTAACAAGAGTATCGATATCACCGGCACCTATTGTCAGCAATATATCAAGAGCATCTATGTCAAGTGCTCCCGGTATTTCTTCCTTCTTCAGCAGCCTTTTATTTTCCAGGTTCATCCTGTCGTATATAAGTTGTGAAGTAACACCTTCCAGGGGCTTTTCGCGTGCCGGGTATATCGGCAGAAGTATTACCTCATCCAGCTTATCAAGTATCCGGGCAAAACCCTGTGCATGTTCAGCTGTACGTGAGAAAAGGTGAGGCTGGAAGATCCCTGTGATCTTTCTCCCGCTGAAATATTCCTTTACCGATGCAATACAGGCATTTATTTCTTCAGGATGATGAGCATAATCATCTATATATACTATATCATTCCTTTTTATCCTGATATCAAATCGTCTTTTCACACCCCTGAAAAGAAGGACAGCCTTTCTTATCTCTTTCTCATTGACGCCACATATCTGTGCCACAGCTATAGCAGCGGCCAGGTTCTCTATATTTATCCTGCCTGGAAAAACAAAATGAAGATCTTCAATAGTTCCTGACGGAGTATCAATGGAAAACCTGTACGTGTCTGAATCCTTTGTGATACCCGTTATTTGATAGTCAGTGCCTGGCTCCGTTCCATATGTATAGCATTCAACTCCTACTGGTTCTATTATTTCATCCCTGATCCTGCTGCTGACAATAAGTTTCCCCCCTTTTCTGATCCTTGCACAAAATTCATTATAAGCAGTCACCATGCTTTGCCTGTCACCGTAAATATCAAGGTGATCGGGATCAAGTGATGTCACAACGGCTATTAAAGGAGTAAGCCTGTGGAATGACCTGTCAAACTCATCGGCTTCCATCACCGTATACCTGCTGTTGCCTAAAAGAAGGTTAGTATCATAGTTCTTTGAAATACCACCAAGAAATGCCGAGCAATCAACATGCGACTGTTTGAGAAGGTGGGCTGTCATGGTCGACACTGTTGTCTTTCCATGAGTACCTGCAACAGCCAGAGTGTCGGTATTTTCAGATATTGCTCCCAGCACCTCAGATCGTTTGTAAACTTTATAGCCCTTTTCACGGAAAAATGACAATATCCTGCTATCCGGAGGTATGGCTGGCGTATAGATCACTGTTACTTTTTCTTTCCTGTCGGGTTGCGAAAAGATACCGTTCAGCTGACCGGGATCATCAATATATGTTATATCACAACCCTTGCCAGAAAGCGTCGTGGTCAGTTCTGTTGCAGTCCTGTCATAACCGCTTACAATGTAACCTCCGTGTATAAAATACAGGGCAAGGGCACTCATCCCGATACCTCCGATACCGATAAAGTATATCCCCTCTGTATTTTTAAAATCTATCATTTCTCCGTTAGTTTTAATACTTCCTCTGCTATACGGATATCAGCATCCCTGTCTGCCATTTTTATAATATTCCCCGATAATTGTTTCCGTCTTTCATTATCAGCTATCAGGCTGATTGCTTCTGTCACAAGTATTTTAACAGCCTTTTTATCCGGTATCAATATTGCAGCTTCTCTATCGGCCAATGCCCGGGCATTTTTTGTCTGATGGTCTTCTGCAACATTCGGTGAAGGCACCAGCATTGCGGGTTTCCCTACAAGACATAGCTCGGATATAGTTCCTGCCCCGGCCCGGGAAACAATCACATCAGCCACCGCATAGGCATAATCCATCCTGTCAATGAAATCATGTACTGAGATATTGTCCGTAAAAATATCTGATATCTTTGCTGTAATACTGGCATAATAGTATTTTCCCGTCTGCCACAACCACTGGCAATCTGAATCCCTAAGCTTACCTATGTTATCCAAAAGGCTTTTATTAATACTGCCGGCTCCCAGTGATCCTCCTAAAACAAGTATCACCGGGAATTCCTTTTTAAGCTTGAAATATGAAAATGCCTCATCTTCCAGGCTTGACAGGTTATCAAAGCTATGCCTTACAGGATTCCCGGTTTTTATGATCTTTTCGGCAGGAAAATATTTACTCATTCCGTCGTATGCAACGCAGATCCTGGAGGCTCTCCTTGCCAGCAGTTTGTTAGTTACACCAGCATAGCTGTTCTGTTCCTGTATAAGTGTAGGTATGCCAAGCCTTCCGGCTTTTCTAAGCACAGGTCCGCTGGCATATCCTCCCACACCAACCACAACATCCGGATCAAAATCCTTTATTACCGTTTTGGCAAGCCGCAGGCTTTTCAGCAGTTTAATAAGCACCTTTATATTTTTGAGCGACAGCCTTCTCTGTATCCCGGCTACAGGCAGTCCGATTATTTCATAGCCGGCTGCAGGTATCTTCTCCATCTCCATTCTGCCTTCCGCACCGACAAAAAGAATATCTATCCCCGGGTCAATTCTCCTGAGAGCATTGGCTATAGAGATAGCAGGGAAGATATGCCCGCCTGTACCTCCTCCGCTGATAATAATTCTCTTATGTCTTTGCCGGTTCATATATTTTTTCTCCTTCATCAGAGAGCTCCTCATCGGGAAGCTCTTCGTTATGCATCCTTGCATTCACCACTCTGCTTACACTCAGTATAGCTCCCAGTGAAAAACTCATCATTAGGACAGAGGTCCTTCCCCAGCTGACCATCGGAAGAGTCTGCCCCGTCACAGGAAACAGTCCAACAGCCACCAACATATTCAACATAGCCTGCACCACTATCATAACTATAAGTCCAAGGACAAGAAATGCAGGAAAAGCAGTTTCACATCTCTTTGCTATAGTAATTCCCCTGAATAACAATATCATGTAAGCCAGTATTAGAGGAACAGCACCAAGCAGTAATCCGTATTCCTCGGTAATTATTGCAAAAATAAAATCCGAATTTGACTGAGGCAGCATATTTCGCTGTGTACTCTTTCCCGGGGCTTTGCCAAACAGTCCACCGGTCGAAATCGCTATCTTGGCCTGGTTGGACTGGTAATCACCATCGGGATCAGCTTTCCCGCTCACGAAGTTCTCAATCCTGTTTTTCCACACCTCCACCCTGTTGTCTTTCTTGAGCGCAGACAGAAGCATAGCGAAAAGTACAACGGCTACAACTGCCATACCCAGATACGCCAAAAGGAACCGGAATGGAACCCTGCCAATAAATAATATTATCATGCTAATGGCAAAAACCATCAGTGCCGTTGAAAGGTTTTCCGGCAGAATAAGTCCTGAAACAACGGCAACAGGAAACATAAAATATTTTGTTACAACCACGAAGTTGTCGAGTTCGTCCTGGTATTTGGCAAGTGACCTTGCCAGGTAAATGACAAGTGCAACTTTTGCCACGTCAGAGGTCTGAAGCCTGAACCCTGTCCCCGGTATGACGAGCCAGCGCGTTGCTTCATTTACCCTCGATCCGAATACAAGTGTAAGGATCAGCAGACCAACCGCAGCAATAAGTATTATACCTGCCATAGCGGAATAAATACGGTATGGCAGATAATGGACCACTACAATAATGACCAGGCTGAGGGCAAGCATGAAGAACTGGCTTCTCAGGAAATAGGTTGTATTGCCTCCGTATTTCATGAAGGCCACTCCCACTGATGAGCTGTACACAGCAAGCAAGGAATAGATCATGAAGAGTGCTATTAAGCCCCAGATAACCTTGTCTCCTTTGAATGTCGTTGTAAGCCAGCCCTGTTGCATCACAATCTGTTATTAAAGGTTTCTAACAGCAGCCTTGAACTGACGGCCCCTGTCTTCATAATTCCTGAACAAATCGAAACTGGCACAGGCGGGTGACAATAATATAGTATCACCTTTTCTTGCCAGGTAATAGGATGACCTTACGGCTTCCTCCATAGATGAAGTTTCCACAATAGTAGGTACCTTATCCCTGAATGCCTCAACAATCTTCCTGTTGTCTTTACCTAGACAAACGATAGCCCTGACTTTTTTCTGCACAAGAGGGAAAAGCTCCGAATAGTCATTACCTTTATCTATGCCACCGACTATCCACACTATACTGTCTTCCATACATTCAAGAGCATACCATGTTGAGTTAACATTTGTAGCCTTAGAGTCATTAATGAAGTTTATACCGCAAACCGTGATCACCGGTTCAAGACGGTGTTCCACACCCTGAAAATCCGACAGACTTTCCCTGATAACCTCCTTCCGGATGTTCAGTACTTTACCGGCAATGGCTGCTGCCATTGAATTGTACGTGTTGTGACGACCTTTAAGCGCCAGTTCGTGTATGGTCATAAGGTTGGTTTTATTATGGTAATCAATAATTAATTCATTGTCTTCAATATAGGCAGTCATTCCCTGCACCTTTTCATCCGAAAAGGGAAGGAGGATCATCTCCAGGTTCCGTTTCGACAGCTCATTACGAATGATCGGATCCCCGTCCCAGTAAATAAGGAAATCAGAATTCCTCTGGTTCTGGACAATCCGAAACTTGGAATCGATATAGTTATGAAGGTTATAATCATAACGATCGAGATGATCGGGAGTAACATTCAAGAGAATGGCAATATCAGCCCGGAAATCATACATCCCGTCTAGCTGAAAACTGCTGAGCTCAATTACATAATAATCGAAGTTATCTTCTGCCACGGCCATAGCAAAACTGTTACCCACATTTCCTGTTATGGCCACTCTTTTCTGCGCTTTGCTCAACATATGATAGATCAGGTTTGTAACAGTGGTCTTGCCATTACTTCCTGTTACACATATCATTATTCCTTTAGCATATCTTCCGGCAAATTCTATCTCGGATATCACCGGTATCCCCTTCTCTCGTACCTTTTTCACTATCGGGGATGTTTCGGATATACCCGGACTCTTAACAACTTCATCTGCTGCCAATATTATCTCTTCGCTGTGTGATCCTTCCTCCACCTTTATATGATAATCATCAAGTATTTTTCTGTATTCCTCCTTTATTTCGCTGTTATCCGACATAAACACATCCAGGCCCTGTTTCTGTGCCAGAACTGCAGAACCTGTCCCGCTTTCTCCCGCTCCCAGTATTACTAATTTCTTTTTCATTCTGTCACCTGATCTTAAGTGTAACTATGGTTAATACTGCCAGTATTATTGCTACAATCCAGAACCTGATCACTATCTTCGGCTCGGGATACCCCTTTTTCTGGTAATGATGATGGAGAGGTGCCATAAGAAAGAGCCTTCTTCCTACACCGTATTTTCTTTTTGTTCTTTTAAACCATGATACCTGTAGAACAACCGAAAGGTTTTCCACCAGGAAGATCCCGCATAAAAGAGGGATCAGGAGTTCTTTCCTGATTATTATGGCAAAGACAGCAATAATACCACCAAGGGCCAGGCTGCCCGTGTCGCCCATAAATACCTGTGCCGGGTATGAATTGTACCACAGAAAACCTATTGTGGCCCCAATGAAGGCACTGGCAAAGATCACCAGTTCCTCCGTGGCCGGGATATACATTATATTCAGGTACCCAGCATATATAAGGTTACTAGACAGGTATGCCAGTATACCAAGCGCAGTACCCATTATGGCTGATGTTCCTGTCGCCAGACCGTCAAGGCCATCTGTCAGATTTGCCCCGTTAGACACCGCCGCCACGATGAATATCACAATGATCACGAATACTATCCATGTGAAGGGACTCCTGTACGATTCATTAATGAATGAAACAAGCCAAGCATAATCAAATTCATTATTCTTTATGAAAGGAATTGTTGTCTTGGTTGATTTCCTCTCCATGTTGATCTCGCCCTGTGAAGGGATCTTTACAGCTGATTCTGCCATCTTCTGCCTGTCTGTCAGCGTCAGGTTCTCCACCCTGACCTTTTCGACTATCCTTACCTGGGGACTGAGAAAGAGTGTCGCGCCGACTATTATGCCAAGCATGATCTGTCCAAGTATCTTGAACCTGCCTGCGAGTCCCTCCTTATTCTTTTTGAAGATCTTGATATAGTCATCGAGGAAACCTATGATACCTAACCAGACAGTGGTTATGAGCATCAGTATGATATAGGTGTTGTCAAGTCGGGCAAATAAAAGGGTCGGTACTATAATTGAAGCAAGGATTATTATGCCACCCATTGAAGGAGTTCCTTCCTTCTTATACTGTCCTTCAAGGCCGAGATTACGTACTACCTCGCCTATCTGTTTTTTCTGGAGCAGTTGGATAATTCTCTTACCGATAAGCAGCGAAATTATCAGTGATGTGATGACAGCCATGGCAGATCGGAAGGAGATGTAATTAAAGACTCCTGCTCCCGGAACATTCAGTGTATGCAAATATTTAAACAGATAGTACAGCATCGTTTTTCCTTTATTTCAGTAAAAATGCTTTTTTCAGTTCCTCCCTGTCGTCAAAATGGTGTTTCACTCCCATAACATCCTGGTACGTTTCATGACCTTTCCCGGCAACAAGTATCACATCACCTTTCTCCGCCATCATTACGGCAGTTTTTATAGCTTCCCTGCGATCGGTTATCCTGAGGACATTTCTCTTCATATCGGGCAATAAGCCGGCCTCCATATCATCAATTATCTTTTCGGGATCTTCCATCCTGGGGTTGTCAGATGTAAGGATTACCCTTGTACTTCCTTCAGCACTTATTGCAGCCATTTTTGGTCTCTTTGTCCTGTCCCTGTCACCTCCTGCACCCACAACAGTTATCAGCCTGACATTCTCATCCCTTATCTTGTTGATTGTATCAATGACATTGACCAGTGCATCCGGAGTATGGGCATAATCGACTATCCCTGAAATACCTTGCTGTGATTTTATTACCTCAAGTCTTCCGGCAACAGGGTGGAGATCGCTCAATATGGTGAGTATCTCATACTTAGATGCTCCGAGAAGCTCTGATACGGCATATACTGCAAGCAGATTTGATGCATTGAAATCACCGATGAACCTGGTCCAGACCTCTTCATCCTGTATCCTCAGCTGCATGCCTTCAAATCCCTGCTCAACTATGTTACACCGGAAATCAGCCATTGACCTTAATGAAAAAGTATAGCTGGCTGCCCTGCAGTTCTGTATCATTACCATGCCGTTCCTGTCATCGGCATTAACCAGGGCAAATGCGTTATCTGGCAGCCCGTCAAAAAATTTCTTTTTCGCTGCCAGATAATTATCGAATGTCCTGTGATAATCGAGATGATCATGCGTAAGATTGGTAAATACCCCCCCGGTGAAATTAAGGCCTGCAATACGCTGCTGGGCAGACGCATGGGAGCTGACCTCCATAAAGGCGTAATCGCATCCTGAGTCAACCATCCCGGCCAGCAGTTTATTTAACATAACCGGATCAGGTGTTGTATGTGTAGCAGGATACTCCCTGTTGCTGATAAAGTTGCATACGGTAGAGAAAAGACCGCATTTATAGCCAAGCCCCGTAAACATGTTATACAGAAGAGTGGCTATGGTTGTTTTTCCGTTGGTTCCGGTAACACCTATTAGCTTTAAAGAGGATGAAGGATTCCCGTAAAAATTGGAAGCTGACATACCAAGGGCTTTTGCGGAATCTCTGGTTTTTATCCAGCAGATGCCTTCACCAGCTTTCTCAGGCAGTTTCTCACATATCACTGCTACTGCTCCTGACCTGATGGCATCTGGAATAAAATCATGACCGTCAGATACTGACCCTTTTACCGCCACAAAGAGAGAGCCTTTTGAGACCTTTCTTGAATCGAATTCCACGGCCGATATTTCCGTATCAGTTCTTCCTGTTACAGAAACAATATCAATATTCCCCAATATGTGTTCAACCTTTCTCATCTTACATATTCATATCCAGAGTAACCACTGTGTTATTGGAATATCTTGCCCCATGCTCCGGCGACTGTCTCATCACCTTGCCTTTACCTTTAATCTTTACCCTCAGTCCCCGGCTCTCCAGCAGATACAGAGCATCCCTGAGAGTCATTCCCCTTACATCGGGAACCAGTCCCGGCTCTTCCTTTACTGTTGCCAGTCGTATAGTATCGCCACTCTCACGTGTTGCCACCCAATCATTGTTGGATGTTCTCCTGTAGATGGCATCGAGGTTCTTAAGCACCTCATTGATATCGGCACGATAACCATTGCCGGCTTCGGGATACGAGGGATCAGTATCTTTGTTCTCAAGCTTAAAGTCGCGGAAGAACCTTGTGGCATAGACGCGGTCCGAGATCTCCTTAAAGACAGTTCCGGCCACCACATTCCCATAATAAACTCCGTTTGATGGGGAATTAACCACCACTATACATGAATAGAGGGGATTTTCAGCTGGGAAATAGCCTACAAAGGAAGCCTGGTACAACATCCTTGGCCCCTGGCGGTAGCCGCTTTTGCCCCTTGCTATCTGGGCTGTACCTGTCTTACCTGCAATCTTGTAATCCGCATTCCTGAGGTTAGTGGCGGTACCATGTTCAACGACTCCTTCCATCATCTTCTTTGCCTTTCTGATTGTGGATCGTGAAGCAAGCGAATTGATTATGACTTTCGGTTCAAAACTCCTTACAGTGCGTCCGTTATGCAGTATAGCAGTCACGAATCTCGGTTTCATCATCCTGCCATCGTTTGCAACTCCATTATAGAAAGTCAGTATTTGTAAGGGTGTCAGCTGCACTTCATATCCGTGCGACATCATGGGAAGAGAAAGTCCCGACCACAGCTTATCGCCCGGGTAACGTATCAGGGGTGTGCCTTCTCCTTTTATCTGAAGGTTTAGCTTCTCATTAAGTCTCATGGCATACAGACGGTTGACAAAATCCCTGGGCTTATCCTTATAGTGATCGTAGATCAGCTTGGATGTCCCGACATTGGATGATTTTTCAAAAACCTGCTTCACTGTCAGCTTTCCGTAACCACCTTCCTTTGTATCTCTAATAACCTTATTATAGAATTTTATCGTCCCGTTACCGGTATCCACTATATCACCGGTATCAATAACTCCGTCTTCCAGTGCTGCCATCAGTGCCGGCAGCTTGAATGTCGAGCCGGGCTCGGTACTCTCACCCACCGCATAATTATATGTTTCGTGATAATCACCATCTTTACCCTGTGCAAGGTTAACTATTGCCTTTATATCACCGGTGGCAACCTCCATCAGAACAGCACATCCATGATCGGCATTGTTTTTCCTGAGCTGATTGAGGAGTGCTGTTGTTGCCACATCCTGAATGTCGATGTCGATGGTTGTGACAACATCTTCACCATCCCTCGAATCAACACTGTTGGGCCCATCCACCATTATCCAGCCCCCACCGGTAAGTCTCTGTTCTACAGAAACTCCGTTCCTGCCTGCCAGCTCCTTGTCAAATGCACCTTCTATCCCAACCCTGTTAGCTTCATCGCCGGCACTGACATATCCGATTGTACGGGCAGCAAGGTCATTGTTTGGAAGGATCCTCCTGTTCTCCACCTGCGGCACAAGTCCGCCTTTAAACCTTCCCTCCCTGAATATCGGCAGGTCTTTTAGTTTTTTCAGGGTCTCAAAATTAACCCTCCTTTTAATGAGAAAATAACGGTCCCCTTTTCTTCTTGCATCAGTAATCAGTGACTTCCAGCCAGCAGCAGAGCGTTCACCCAGTAATCTTGAGAGACCTGCAGATAAACCATCTATACCATCAGTCCAGGTTTTACCTGACATGCCCGTACTGCGGGTATCCATATATATAGTATAATAGGGGACATTGCTGGCCAGCAAACGACCGTCATCCGTAAGGATATCTCCGCGGTTTGCCGGTATTTCAGCTGTGCGGAAGACATATTTCTCACTCATCGCTGCCCATTTGTTGTGTTGTACATACTGGAGTATGAGTATACGGACCAGAAGGGCAACAGCAAGCAGAGCTATTGTAAAATATACAATGCCACTGCGCCATACTATTTCGTCCCTTACTGCCATTAATCTTACATCTATTTGTTTACCAACAGCTTATAAGGAGGTGTTTTCAACACCTCCAGGTTCAGCCCCTTCTGCCTGATCATCCTTTCAACCTCCGACTGCCTGCTCACATCCATCAGGTTGGCGGATGTAGATAGTGATTCGGACCGCAGATCCTTCACCTCTTGCTGAAGTTTTGACGTCTCCCGCGTAACTTTTTCTGCATGAAACCTGTTAGCGATATATATTGCTGCCAGCAGTGTGATGAAAGCGATATAACCGAGATTTTTAAGTATGATCTTCTCAGAGACCATACTACCACTCAGTAACTCTTTCATAAAACTACCGGTCTTGCTGTTCCTGGTCTTTTTATCCTTTTTCTTTTTGTACTTTGTACCTTCCATATGTCAGATCTTCTCCGCTATTCTTAACCTTGCACTTCTGGCCCTGTTATTCTCTGCTATTTCGTTCTCACCAGGAGTAATGCTTTTCCTGCTGATTACCCGGAAAGGTGTTTTGACATTACCATAAAAATCCTTAATCTCCTCTCCTTCGAAGTTACCTGTCCGCATAAAGTTCTTCACCATCCTGTCTTCCAGAGAATGATAGGTTATTACCACCAATCGTCCCCCGCTTTTTAACATCTCCAGCGACTGTTCCAGCATTTCCTTCAGGTAATCCATCTCATGGTTGACAGCTATTCTTAAAGCCTGAAAGACCCTTGCATAGAATTTATGTTCCTGCCTTGCCGGTGCCAGCCTGCCAAGGATACTTGTTATGTCACTTACTTTTTCCACAGGCCGTACGGCTCGTGAAGCTACAATCTTCCTCGCTATCCTGCGTGAATTATGTAACTCACCATACCTGTAGAAAATATCAGAAAGCTCTGTCTCCCCAAGTGAATTCAACAATTGCGCCGCTGTTGTCTTACCACTTTTGTTCATCCTCATATCGAGCGGCGCGTCCTGCCTGAAGGTGAATCCCCTTGAAGGTTCATCAAACTGGTGAAAAGAAACACCTAGGTCAGCTAAAAGACCATCGACAGAGGTTATCCCAATAAACCTGAGGTTGTTCTTCAGAAAACGAAAATTCTGATTAAGGAACACAAACCTTTCATCGTCAGGCACGTTTGCCCTGGCATCATCATCCTGGTCAAAAGCAACCAGTCTGCCTTTCTTTAGTCGCTTCAGTATCTCCATCGAATGTCCTCCTCCCCCGAATGTAACGTCAACATATATTCCCCCGGGCTGTATGTTCAGCCCGTCAATACTCTCCTTGAGCAATGCGGGAATATGATAAACCATTATATATCAGGCTCATTAATACTTCCACCCATCAGTTTCTCAGCCAGGTTGGCAAAATCTTCGGCAGGCATATCAATCCTGTCATAGGTATCTGCCGCCCATATTTCAATCCTTCCATCCTGTCCGGCCAACACAACATCCCTGTCTGCCCCTATCTGGTCCATCAGCCTTTTAGGTATCAGCAGCCGGTTGTTATTGTCAAGCGTTAGCTCTGCCGTTCCTTTGAAGAAGTTCCTCAGGAACATGTTATGCTCGCGGTTGTACGGATTGATCCTCTTTCTTATCTTGTCAAGCTGCCTGTTCCAGTCTTCTATAGAATAGAGTACCAGGCAGTTTTCAAATATGTCTTTACGCACCACAAAATGATCCTGTGCGTCAGCAGGCATCTGCTTTTTGAATGCTGAAGGCAGTATCAGCCGCCCCTTGACATCCACTTTACACGTGTAATCACCTATGAATGTGGCCATATCCGGAAACCTTATAAAAGGCTAAAATAAATAAAAAATATCCACTTCTCTCCACTTTACTCCACTTTTTTTATTTAGTTGTTAATAACTTTTGCTCATTTCATGCAGATTTCAGGATGTTTCAGGGCTCTCTAAAAGTTTTAGAATCCGTAAATAAAATCCTTGATTCTTTAAAAATGCAGCAATTTGGAGATTGACAGCCCCTCTGTCAGCCTTTGACCATCGTAGCTTCAGCGAAGGTGGTAGCTGACATCTCCCCTGAAGGAGAGCTAATTCAGTTAAATATTTAGCAGTATTAGCCCCCCTTTAGGGGGGTTGGGGGGCTTTAGGCACTGGCAGAATTCAAATTACCTCTGCCCCCCTTTAGGGGGGTTGGGGGGCTTTAGGCACCGGCAGAATTCAAATTACTTCTGCTTCCTTTAGGGGGAACGCCCGGGAGGTCTGCATGGGCAAGGAGGTTGTGTCAGTCAAACTGAATTAAGTAACAGCATTTGGTATATCATCCACGGTATTTTTTGTAATTTTGAATCTTATTTGTTTTAAGATACTTAACACATGCCAGTCAACTCAGAAATAAAGGGCCCTCCCCGGATTGATGTAGGAAAGGTACTGTTTGCAAAAAATCCTTCACTGGCAAAAGCTGTTCCGGGCTTTTTTATCAGTTATCTCAAACGAATAGTACACCAGGATGATCTCAATGATTTCCTGGGTCTTTACGGACACCTTAAGGATGATAAACTCATCAATGCCGGGCTGAATTATTTCAAAATCAGGTACAAAGTATTCGGACTTGAAAACCTGCCTGAAAATGGAAGGTTTATTTTTGTTTCCAACCATCCTCTTGGTGGTCTCGACGGGCTTGTTTTCATACATGAGTTGTCGAAACGCTATGACGATATTAAATTCCCTGTTAATGATATCCTGACCCATATAGATAATTTATCGGGCATCTTCCTGCCTGTGAACAAACATGGAGCTCAAAGCAGGGAAGCAGCTAAGAGGATAGAGGAAGCATATGCTTCCGACAGCCAGATATTATATTTCCCTGCAGGTTTATGTTCAAGAAAGCACCGGGGGGTCATAAAAGATCTGCCCTGGCAGAAGAGTTTCATAACAAAAGCTGTTCAACACAAACGCGACATTATACCGGCCTATTTTTCCGGAAGAAATTCAAATTTCTTCTATAATCTTGCCAATATCCGTAAGGCTGTCGGACTGAAAGCAAATATTGAGATGTTATACCTTGCGGATGAGATGTTCAGGCAGAAAGACAAAGAGATATTTCTTGTTTTCGGGAACAAAATACACTGGCAAACGTTTGACAGGTCAAGGACTGCTCTTGAGTGGGCTGAGTGGGTCAAAGTAAAATCCTATGAGCTTAATTCATTTATCCCCAAATAGACAAGCAATTGAAAAATTAAGTAACTTGCGTAAATTTTTTGCGGAAATAGTTCGTAATATAAGTTCCATCCACGCCAAAAATCTATGAAACCTGTTGTTGCTCAATTACCAAAGGATCAGATCATTGCTGAATTAACACCGGATAAGCTTCTCCGGAAAACCAACAATGGTAATAATGAGGTTTATGTCTTCGACAATAACAACTCTCCTGCCCTGATGCATGAAGTAGGAAGGGTAAGGGAGATCACTTTCCGTCATGCGGGAGGAGGAACAGGTAAGGAGATAGATATCGATGAATTTGATACAACTGCTGTCGATCCTCAAAAACAGCTTATAGTATGGGACCCTGACAACAAGGAGATAATAGGCGGATATCGTTTTTATTTCCCGGAGAAAGGCTGTACTGTATGTGATATAACAAAGCTGGCATCATCTGCTTATTTCCATTTCTCCGACAAATTTTTGTCAAAGTACTATCCTCATGTTATGGAACTGGGGCGCTCATTTGTTCATCCGGATTACCAGACCAGGACCAAAGGAAGAAAGAGCCTGTTTGCACTCGACAACCTCTGGGACGGGCTCGGGGCAATAGTCATTGACAATCACCATCTCAGATATCTTTTCGGTAAGGTAACCATGTATACTCACTTCAACCAGAAAGCGAGAAACATGATCCTTTATTTTCTTGATAAACATTTCAGCGATCCCGACAGAATGGTTACTCCGATAGAACCTGCAGATACCGGGCTTCATGTTGATGAAATGAAGAAGATCTTTACAGGGCGGAGATACAAGGAAGACTACAAGATACTTTCCAGGGAGGTCAGGAATCTCAATGAGAATATTCCACCCCTCATCAATGCCTATATGAATCTCTCACCAACCATGAGGACATTCGGGACCTTTATTAATCATAGCTTCGGAAATGTTGAGGAGACAGGTATAATGATTACTCTGAAGGATATCTATGTTGAAAAGATCAACAGGCATCTGGCGACATATAAGAAAGACTTCGAGATCACCTGGTTTACTCACCAGAATCAGTAAGCCCTTATATTTCTTCCTTCAATATAATTTATAAAGGACTGGTTTACAACCTTATTACCACCTGGCGTGGGGTAATCACCCGTGAAATACCAGTCGCCCAGGTGTCCGGGGCATGCTTCATGCAAACCCTCTACTGACTGGAATACGATCTCAACCTCAGATTTGATCTCTTCCGATTTAAGCATCGAGGATATTCTGGCTGCAATCTCTTCAGCTGTAAATGGTCTGTATATCTCCCTGACAACGTTCCTGATCTCTTCTACAGGCTTATCCAGCTCAGCAACAGCTTCCCTGTAAACATCCTGTATGACATGTTCCTTTCCAGTGTCCCTGAGTAATTCAATAGCTGCCCTGAAAGCAATAAAATCACCAAGTTTGGCCATATCAATTCCGTAGCAATCAGGATACCTTAGCTGAGGTGATGAAGAGACGACTACGATCTTTTTCGGACTCAGCCTGTCAAGGATCCTTATTATACTTTTTCGAAGTGTTGTTCCGCGCACAATAGAATCATCTATAACAACAAGATAATCAACATCTTTCCTTATAACACCATAGGTAACATCATAAACATGACCGACCAGGTCGTCGCGGCCTTTATCTTCTGAAATAAAGGTTCTTAGCTTGGCATCTTTTACTGCAATCTTGTCGACCCGCGGACGTTGCTGAATAATTTTTTCAAGCTCCTCCCTTGAAAGATATTTTCCCCGGCTTAATATATGATCAACCTTAACCTGGTTAAGATAATCCTTCACTCCGTCTATAAGACCGTAGAAAGCGCTTTCTGCCGTATTAGGTATATAGGAGAACACGGTATGATCAAGATCATAATCGACAGACTGAAGAACACGTGTTGTAAGCAGTTCCCCAAGTTTTTTTCTTTCCCGGTAAATATCTGAATCGGTACCTCTTGAGAAATAGATCCTTTCAAAGGAGCATTTCCTCGGTTCTGTTTCTTCCCTGATTTTCTCCACCCAGGCATCGCCTGATGCTTTAATTATCACCGCCCCGGCTGGAGGAAGCTCTACCACATCAGTGTAGCTGGCATTAAAGATTGTCTGTATAACAGGACGTTCAGAAGCCACAACCACCACCTCGTCATCCATATAGTAATATGCGGGACGTATACCTGCAGGATCTCTCATAACGAAAGCATCACCATGTCCAAGCATACCGGCCATAGCATATCCACCATCCCAGTTGCGGCTTGCTTTTTTGAGTACAGAAGCGACATCAAGATCTCTTTCGATCAGAGGAGATATTTCTTTCTTTGAATAACCTTCATCCTTGAATTTACGGAAAAGTCTTTCATTTTCCTCGTCAAGCCGGTGACCAACATTCTCCAGTATAGTAACAGTATCGGAGAAGTCCACGGGATTCTGACCCAGTTCAACAAGGCTGCTGAACACCTCACCAACATTGGTCAGGTTGAAATTTCCGGCCATTACAAGATTCTTTGACTTCCAGTTATTCTCGCGACTTACCGGGTGTACATAGTCAATATTGTAATTTCCGTATGTCCCGTAACGCAAATGGCCAAGGTAGATATCGCAGGCAAAAGGTACTTTCTGCTTTACAAACCGGGAATCCTTAAAATCCTCGCGGTTGGTAGCAATAAGCTTTTCAATGTCCTCATAGATATATCCGAAAATTTCCTTTATGGGATTGGAAAGATTTGACCGTTGCCTGAAGATATACCTGTTACCAACAGGAACCTCCAGCTTGATACCTGCTATTCCTGCACCATCCTGCCCCCTGTTATGCTGTTTTTCCATCATCAGGTACATTTTCTGGAGTCCATAGTTCCATGTACCATATTTTTCTATATAAAACTCCAACGGCTTACGCAACCTTAACATTGCTATGCCGCATTCGTGTTTTATACTATCGCTCATAATTATTTTTTAATGAGGTCGGGGAAATTAATAAAATCGGGCACTATATAAGAATCAGGATAAACTTTGCTTATAGCAAGAAATAACCTGATTGCTTCTGCTTTGGTCCGGAAATCGCCAACCCTGATCTTAAACCATCCCGGCTGAGCATAAAGGGCATAAGCTTTAACATCAGGAAATTTACTAAGGAATTCTGCCATTATCTTGTTTGACTCTTCCCTGGCATTTCTTGTTGAGCTGTTGAATATCTGTATTCTGAATCCGGACATTCCGTAATGGTCATTCTCAATCCTAAGTTCATTATTGATCATAATATAACGGCTGATAAGGGAATCGACTGCCCTGCTCTGTATGATATTAAGTGTTCCCGAGTTGTAGGGAACCATCTGCCTTTTGAACAGGGTGGCAGTACTTACGAATGTCTGGGCTGAACCATAAGCTGTGTAAAACCCTAAGATTACAGATAACAAAAATAGCTTTCTTATCATGGCGCAAAAATAATATTTCGCCGGCATTAAAAAAACAGATTCAACTGTTTTATTATTTTATAATCATCGAGGTTCTTATTCTGTGGATTTCAGACCCCTAAAAAAATTTCCTCCCGGCGATCCCAGTAACAAGTCAATAATTGCCGGATCAAGCAAAATCCTCACCAAAGGTTTCGGTTTTCCCGTGAGAATAAATGCTAAAAGCCTCAACTCCGCGACAGATATTTACAGTAACGGGAGTGAATTTCATTAAGAAGGAATCTGTTAATTTGCCCTGATGCCTATTCCAGGGCAGCTTCCAGCTCATCGGTCATTTCAAGGTTATGATAGACAGCCTGGATATCATCATCATCTTCCAGCACATCAATAAGCTTAAGAACCTTCCTGGCTGATTCCACATCAAGACTTTTTGTATCATTTGGTATTCTTTTCAATCCTGCTTCCTGAATCTCAGCACCCAGTTCATTCAGCTTCTTGTTAACATTACCGAAATCTTCCATTGCACAGGTTACTGAAATGGAGTCATCGTCTACCTCGAAATCATCCGCCCCGGCATCAATCATCTCAAGTTCAAGTTCTTCAAGATCGAAACCCTCATTTGTAATTGTAAAGACTCCTTTCCTGTCAAAAAGGAAGCTAAGGGAACCGTTTGTCCCCAGGTTACCTCCATGCTTATTAAAAGCAGCACGTACGGAGGCTACAGTCCTGTTATTGTTATCTGTAAGACATTCGACAAAGACTGCAATGCCGCCCGGAGCATATCCTTCGAAGGACGTCTCAACATAGTTATCTGCATCTGATCCCACAGCTTTTTTTATGGCCCGCTCTATGTTATCTTTTGGCATGTTGGCCCCCTTGGCGTTCTGAACGGCAAGTCTCAGTCTTGCATTTGAATCGGGATCCCCCCCTCCTTCCCTGGCTGCAATAATTATCTCCTTGATGATCTTGGTAAATATTTTACCTCTCTTCGCGTCATTCGCACCTTTCTTTCTCTTGATGGTTGACCATTTGTTATGACCTGACATACACTTTAATATTAAATTTATTGATACAAATTTAAATAATTCTTTGATACTTCATAGATTTGTGGCCGAAGGAAATGAGGGAAACAGGGAAGAAGAGACGAAGGGAAGAAGGGACTGAGAGACAGGGACTCACCTCCCCGGAGAAGAGGTTGATTTTTTCGGATTCCCCTCCTGTGATGAGCCAGGGCTGGGTTAGCAAGACGGGAGAGTCTAAGTGACTCTATGGTTCTCTTTGCAACTTTGATTTTATTTAATCAGATTGATCAAAAAATGAACAAGAAAGTATATATAGAAACATATGGATGCCAGATGAATGTTGCAGACAGTGAGGTTGTTGCATCCATTCTTTCTGACGCCGGGTATGAAACTACAGATAGGATAGAAGAAGCAGGGCTGATACTCATAAACACATGTTCCATAAGGGACAACGCTGAACAGCGTATATGGGGACGACTGAAGGCGATAAAACACCTGAAAAAAGGGAACAACGGGCTGAAGGTCGGAGTTGTTGGCTGCATGGCCGAAAGACTTAAGGAGCAGCTTATTGAGACAGAAGATCTTGTTGATATAGTAGCCGGACCCGATACATACCGGGAGCTCCCGCTTCTTGTCGAAGACGCGGAATCGGGACATAAGGCTGTGAATGTCCTGCTGTCGAGAGAGGAGACGTATGCTGATATTTCACCGGTAAGGATGGATAAAAACGGCGTTTCATCATTTGTTTCCATAATGAGAGGATGCAATAATATGTGTGCCTATTGCGTGGTACCATATGTTAGAGGTGCTGAGAGGAGCCGTGATCCGGAATCGATATTAAGGGAAGTAAATGAACTGTACAGCAAGGGTTACAGGGAAGTCACACTGCTTGGTCAAAATGTCGATTCATATAACTGGAGTGAACCAGGCATGACCGTCGGATTCCCGGATCTGCTTCAGAGAGTGGCTTCCATTGATCCGGGTCTGCGTGTGAGATTTTCAACATCCCATCCCAAGGATATCTCGGATGAACTTCTGCATACAATTGCAGCATATAACAACATCTGCAAGCATATTCATCTGCCGGCACAGAGCGGAAGCAGCCGTATTCTTAAACTGATGAACCGCGATTACACCAGGGAGTGGTATATGGGACGCGTGGAAGCCATCAAACGCATTATTCCCGGATGTGCTCTCTCAACGGATATGATAGCAGGTTTCTGTACGGAGACTGATGAAGATCATAAGGAGTCTTTATCGCTCATGGGATGGGCAGAATTTGACTTTGCATATATGTTCAGGTACAGTGAAAGACCAGGGACCAAAGCTGCCAGAAAATATCAGGATGATATCCCGGAAGGGATCAAGGCTTCGCGATTGAATGAGATGATTGCCCTTCAGAACAGGCTCTCTGCCCGGTCGAAAAAGAATGATATCGGCAAGGTGCATGAGGTACTCGCTGAAGGATTTTCAAAACGGTCGCAGGACCATCTTTCGGGAAGGACATCCCAGAACAAGGTGGTCGTATTTCCAGCATCAAACCATCATAAGGGAGAATATGTCAATGTACTGGTCGAAAGGTCAACATCAGCAACCCTCATAGGTAACACTATTTAACATTTCACATTTGTTCATTTCAGTGCATAGCTGTAACTTGCAGTTGTATATGCCAGAACTTATGACTTGTACATAATAATTTGGAATGATTTTTGTTATATAGTTAACAGTTTTTTTAGTCCTGTCAAAATCAACAGGAAGGTTAAAAAATGTAAGTGAGACAAAAAATTAAGGGTATTTGCTGATCAATCCGGTCATTATTGTATAAAATTGAAATAAAAAGTGTATTGCCATGAAAATTAAGGTTATATTGATAATGCTGCTGTCAGTCTTATGTGTTACAACAGTATCGGCTCAGAAGAGCAAGAAAAACAAGAAGATAGTAATTGAAGGAACTGTTCTGGACGTTAATAAGGCTCCGATATCAAATGCCATTATTATGATTGATGGTGCGAAAACTAATTCCGTAACCAATACAAAGGGGGAATACAAGATCAAAGTAAAGCCCACAGCCCAGACAATAGGAGTGTTTACCTTTGGTAACGGAGTAAGGGAAGAAGCAATTAATGGAAGGGATCATATTGACATTAGTTTTTCAACATCACCGGATAAGCAGCCAAACGTAGCACAAAGTAACGGGGAAGAAGGTGTCAATGTAGGTTACGGATCCGTAAAGAAGAAGAATGTCATCACCCCGATAAACTCAGTTGACGGAACTGACAAAAAATATGCCTCATACAGGTCTATATATGATATGATTACCAGGCAGGTTTCCGGTGTAAGGGTTAACGGGACTAAAGTTGTTATACTTGGATCCAAGGACCTCTTCGGTGATGTGCCCGCATTGTTTGTTGTCGATGGAGTACCCACAGACGATATCAGCAATATATCACCTACCGTGGTAAAATCTATTGAAGTGCTAAAGGGATCAGCTGCTGCCATATATGGTTCGAGGGCCTATGGAGGTGTGATCCTCATCAAGACAAAGATGAAGGCTAATTAGCCGCTGCTATTCTTTCTTTTTCACCCTGATAGTGATTTGAAGCTCTTCGAGTTGCTTATCCGCTATTGGGGCAGGAGTATCCAGCATAACATCACGCCCGGAGTTATTCTTCGGAAAAGCTATGTAATCGCGTATGGAATCCTGTCCGCCGAACATAGCAACCCAACGATCAAAGCCAAAGGCAACACCACCATGGGGAGGAGCACCGTATTTGAAGGCATCAAGGAGAAATCCAAATTGTTCATAAGCTTCTTCATCGGTGAATCCCAAAACCTTGAACATCCTTTTCTGGACCTGTTCATCATGGATTCTTATTGATCCTCCACCTATCTCCACGCCATTGATCACAAGATCGTAGGCATTTGCACGTACCTTCCCGGGGTCTGTTTCCATCAGAAACAGGTCTTCCGGCACAGGGGATGTGAATGGATGATGCATGGCATAGTACCTTTTTGTTTCATCATCCCACTCAAGCAAAGGAAAGTCTATCACCCATAGCGGACAGAAAATATCTTTCTTTCTGAGACCAAGGCGGCTGCCCATCTCAAGCCTTAACACAGACAATGAAGGCAAAGTATTTCTCTTCTCACCCGCCAGAATCAGAAGCAGATCACCCGGTTTGGCACAGGCAGTATCTGCCCATTGTTTCAGATCACCCTGTGAATAAAACTTATCCACTGATGATTTTAATGTTCCGTCTTCGTTATATCTCATGTAAACCAGGCCCCTGGCTCCTACCCGGGGTTTCTTTACAAAATCGGTCAGTTCATCCAGCTGTTTCCTTGTATATCCTGCACAACCTTCCGCACAGATACACCCAACATATTCAGCCGAATCGAATACCTGGAACTCATGTCCCCTGACCAGGTCAGTAAAATCATTGAATTTCATTCCGAACCTCAGATCCGGTTTATCCGAACCATATTGCTCCATTGCTTCACGATATGCCAACCTTGCAAAAGGCTCACTGAATTCTGTTCCCCTGATCTGCCTGAAAAGGTATTTTGCCAGCCCTTCAAAGGTATCCAGCACATCATCCCTGTCGACAAAAGACATCTCACAGTCTATCTGTGAGAACTCAGGCTGCCTGTCTGCACGAAGGTCTTCATCGCGGAAACATTTTACTATCTGGAAATATTTATCAAAGCCTGCTACCATTAGAAGCTGTTTCAGGGTTTGTGGCGATTGTGGAAGTGCATAAAAGGAACCTGGCTGCATCCTTGACGGTACAACAAAGTCGCGTGCGCCCTCAGGAGTTGATTTAATGAGTACAGGCGTCTCCACCTCAATAAATCCGATTGAATCCATGTATTTGCGAACCTCCTGTGCCACACGGTGACGCAGTATGATGTTATTCTTGACCGGTGCCCTCCTCAGGTCGAGATAACGGTATTTCATTCTTAACTCTTCCCCCCCATCGGTATCCTCTTCAATTGTAAATGGCGGTATCTCGCTCTTATTCAACACATTTACTTCAGTAACCTCTATTTCTATCTCACCGGTAAGCATCTTTAGGTTTTTGTTACTCCTTTCCCGCACCTTTCCTTTTACCTGGATCACATATTCGCGTCCCAGTTTCCTGGCTTTTTCACATAACTTCCCATCGGTATCCATATTAAAGACCAGTTGTGTTATCCCGTACCTGTCGCGGAGATCAATGAAAGTCATTCCCCCAAGATCGCGTGATTTCCGGATCCATCCACATAGTATAACATCTTTACCAATATCTTTCATACCAAGTTCACCGCATGTGTTCGTTCTGTACATAGCATATTGAATTTTTCAGCAAAAATAGCCAATTAAAATATTCCGGCACGATAAAATAGATTTTTAGTTCCGGCATTAATACCTGCCTGATAAAAAACAGGAGTGCAAAATACTGAACAAAAACCCATCAATTAACAATAACTACAGTGAACCAAAACCATAACCACTTTGTTTAGTTTATCTAGTTCAGACTTTGGAGTATACAATCAAAAAATAACCCGGACGTTGATCTCATTTATTTAATCCCCTATTAAAAATATTAAGTGCTATTGTAAGGTAACTTAATGGTGTTGCAGAAAATGTTTAAGAACTGAAGAGACAGTTGGATCTAAAGCTAACCTGATGTTTATGTTTTTCACAGAAATCTAAAACTTAGCGAGATGTTCAAAATTAAATCTTTCAATAAGCTGAAAGAGCCCGAAAAAATGCAAAATGATCCTGTTTCCACGGAAAAAGGGAAACCAATGTACAATGAAAAGAGTTTCAGGCAGGCTATTGAAGATTCACTTCCCAGTGGAATTGCTGTTATGGATGACAAGGGGAAACAGGTATATGTAAACTCTGCCTTCTCCCGTCTCGTTGGATGGACTGAGGAGGAGCTAATCGGCACAAGCCCCCCGTATGTCTACTGGGCAGAAGAAGGCATGGATAACATAGCAAAAGCTGTCAGCCTTACATTAAGCAATAATTACCCTCCTGAAGGTTTTGATTTAATCTTCCGTCACAGTTCGGGTTACAGAATCCCGGTGAAGGTTCTGATCAGGCCGTTCGTACAGGAAGATCAGAGGACCTTCTGGCTGGCTAATGTTATTGATGAGACCGAGCAAAAGCTCAGGGAGGATACTCTGAAAAGCTCAAAGATACTCCTTGCCTCAAGCATAGAGAGTTTGAGAGACACAATAATATTCTCAATCGATTTCAGTTATAAATATCTTGTTTTCAATAAAGCACACTACGAAGGTATGCTGTTTGCCTATGGCGGTAATATTGAAGAAGGAATGAATATGCTTGATTATGTAACAGTTGAAAAAGACCGGGAGATCCTTAAGGAAAGCTTCGACAGGGCATTTAACGGAGAATCAATTTCATTTATCCATTCTTTTGGTGAGGTTAATGTTGATTTCTATGAGTTGTTCATCGATCCCATACCCGATGAGCACAATAAAATAGTCGGATGTTCCTGTGCTGCCAGGAATGTCACCGAAAGGAAGAATATCGAACAGGCACTGAAGGAGAGTGAAACCAAGTTCAGGGAAATACTTGACCAGATAAATGATGCAATAATTGTATTTGATAAAGAGGGCAAAATACTAATCTGGAACAAGGGATCAGAAAAATTAAGTGGCATTAAAGCAGACAGGGCCCTTAACCAGGATATAAGTAATATAAGAGCTCAGCTTACCCCGCCTGAAGAAAGAAATCCTGATAAAATATATAATTATATCCAGGATATCGTTAACTTCCGTATGCCTGAGGCATTCAACACCATAACGGATCATGAGATCATATCCATGGAACCTCCTTTCAGGAGAAATGTCCAGAGCAACTCCTTCCCTATCAGGTTTGACAGCCATAATCTTTTTTGTTCAGTAATAAGAGATGTCACAGACAAGAAACGCTATGAACATGAACTTATTAGAATAAACGAGGACAAGGATAAATTCTATTCTGCACTTGCGCAATACATTTATACACCTTTCAGTACCCTGCATAATTTTACAAAGGTAATGACTGTTGAAATGGATTCCCTTCCAATAAAGGAGTTGCAGAAAATGGCTGTAATGATGAAAAAATCAGCATCTAATCTTTACAGCCTGCTTGATAATCTCCTGCAATGGACAAAAATGAACCAGGGGAAAATAACCTATAGCCCTGAAAGGATCAGCTTCACTGATATAAGCCGGGATGCCCTCTCCATAATAAGATCAAATGCAGAATCGAAAAACATATCGATCAGTTTTACTATAACCGAGAATATCACTGTGTTTGCCGATCCCTACATGGTTAAGACTATATTGCGAAACCTTATACTCCATATGATAAGATGCATGCAGGAAGAAGGAAACATAAAGATATCCGTTGTTAATTCCTTCCCTAAAATAGTTGTTTCAGTATTTAATACCGGGAAGGGGCTTTCGGCTTCCGAGCTGTCATCATTCTTCCTGACCTCCGAAATAAACAAAGCCATAACCACTGCTGAAGAAAAAGGTACTGCCCTCGGTTTATGGCTTACAAAGGAATTAATTGAGAAGCATGGAGGCAACATATGGGTTGAAAGCGACAATGAATTTCCTACAATAGTCAAGTTCACGCTTCCGGCTTCAGAAGTATCAGGATAATCACAACTGCCTAAAAATGGTTATTGAAAGTAATTATTTATATTTTTAAGGTCAGATCAGATAAGTATTGTGCAGAACAACAAGGAGTATTATATGAAGGTTGCCCTTGAAGAGGCAAAAAGAGCATTCGCCAAGCAGGAGGTACCTGTAGGTGCGGTGGTCGTTTGCAGGGACATGATAATTGCAAGAGCTCATAACCTCACAGAAACACTAAAAGATCCGACTGCACATGCCGAGATGCAGGCTATAACAGCTGCCACTAACTGGCTGGGAGGTAAATACCTATCTGATTGTACCATATATGTAACACTGGAACCATGCGGTATGTGTGCAGGTGCCATCGGCTGGAGCCAGGCTGCATCTCTGGTATATGGTGCTGATGATCCCAACAGGGGATTCAGCAACATATCAACTTCATTATTACACCCCGGGACAACTGTTGAATCAGGCTTACTGGCAGAAGAATGCAGGGAACTGCTTGCACGTTTCTTCCTTGCAAAAAGACAAAACTGACACGGTATCCTTTGTGCGAAAAAAAGCTTAATTTTACACAAAATTGCAGGTAATGACCTTAGATAACAGCAAAACGATCATTAACTTCAGGATTAAACTTTTCGGTGCAACTGTCGTGTTCATTGCCTACATCATCCTGGCCTATTTTTCAAAGACAATAAAATTCCCCCTGCTGGGTCTCAGTGATACCGCAGTAACGCTTATCCTGGTGGCTGTTTACCTCCTCATTGCATTCCTTCCGATGATCCTTAATTACCAGTTCGTATTTTTTACCGATGAAAATGAAAAAATCATTTTCCGCTATTTTAATGCAGGTATTACCGGGGGAAAGAAGAACTCGGTGGAAATTGATAAAGGATCATTTGCCGGGTACAATACAGAGACACGTATGTTCGGTATGATAAAAAGCATAGTCCTTTTTCAGAAATTCCACGAGGGAGTTGCCAAATATCCCCCAATCTTCATAACCGCACTGTCTAAAGAGGAACGTTCAAAGATCTTAAGGTCGCTTGAATCCTTTTCACCATCCGAGTGAATGTTATCATCTGATAACATGAGATTTATCATTTTTAATGAATTCCTTTCGCAACACTTTTGAATTACATTTTTAATATCCTTCTCATAAAAAACAACCAAAAATTAAACTAATGAACGTAGATAAGATCTTGAATAACCTCGAAAAGAAGCATCCCGGAGAGGTTGAATATTTACAGGCGGTAAGGGAAGTCCTTGAGTCAATAGAAGAGGTTTACAACGAAAACCCGCAATTTGAATCTGCCAATATCATTGAAAGAATTATTGAACCCGACAGGGTTATTACCTTCAAGGTACCCTGGATAGATGATGAAGGCAATGTAAGGATCAACCTCGGCTACCGTGTTCAGTTCAATAATGCTATCGGGCCTTATAAGGGAGGCCTCCGTTTTCACCCCAGTGTCAATCTCTCAATCCTCAAGTTCCTCGGATTCGAGCAAATCTTCAAAAATTCCCTTACCACCCTTCCGATGGGAGGAGGTAAAGGTGGTTCTGATTTTAATCCCAAAGGCAAATCAAACAATGAGGTCATGCGTTTCTGCCAGTCATTTATGCTGGAACTTTGGAAATACATCGGTCCCGAGGTGGATGTTCCGGCCGGGGATATAGGTGTCGGAGGCCGGGAGATCGGGTATCTGTACGGTATGTATAAGCGCCTGTCAGGAGATCATTCAGGTGTACTTACCGGTAAAGGCAGTAATTGGGGAGGATCTTTGATACGTCCCGAAGCAACCGGTTTCGGATGTGTCTATTTTGCCAAGGAGATGCTTGCCACACGCGGAGAGAATTTCGAAGGCAAAAGAGTTGCTATAAGCGGATTCGGAAACGTTGCCTGGGGTGCTGCTATGAAAGCCACTGAGCTTGGAGCAAAGGTTGTTACATTGTCCGGCCCGGATGGTTACGTCTATGATCCCGAAGGCATTTCGGGAAAGAAAATAGAATATATGCTTGAGCTGCGTGCTTCCAATGATGATATAGTAAAACCCTATTCATACGAGTTTCACGGGTCTGAATTTCATGAAGGTAAACACCCGTGGGAGGCAAAGGTGGATATCGCTCTTCCATGTGCTACCCAGAATGAGCTGAATGCCGAAGATGCTAAGAACCTAATTGACAACGGGTGTATTTGTGTATGCGAAGGGGCCAATATGCCATGTACACCGGAAGCTATTAACCTCTTCCATAAACGTGGTCTCCTTTTTGCACCTGGCAAGGCCTCCAATGCCGGTGGTGTAGCTACATCAGGACTTGAGATGACCCAAAACTCGATGAAGCTGCGCTGGAACAAGCAGGAGGTGGATCATCGCCTGCACGAGATCATGTGCAATATTCATGAGCAATGCATGAAACATGGCAGGCTTGAAAACGGGTATGTTGACTATGTCAAAGGTGCCAATATAGCCGGGTTCCTTAAGGTTGCCAATTCCATGCTCGACATGGGAGTAATATAGGCAGCAGGCGGCAGCTGACAGGGAGATCCGAAGATTTTACTTCTTATACTTATATGGAATAAAAAGGGCCAATTATCGGCTCTTTTTATTATCTTTAGGTGTCTCAATTCCCGTGCTATGGAATCTGTTTCTTTAATACACAAGATAGCCTTAGGGCTTATACCTCGTATAGGTGATATCAATGCCCGTAAACTGGTTGCCCACTTCGGAAGTGTGGAAGCCATTTTTTGTGAACCGTACAGGACTCTGATCAAAATTCCTGGTATTGGTTCAGGTCTGGCAAAATACATCAGCGAAAGGACGTACCTCAACAAGGCAGAAAAAGAGGTGGAATATGTCGTAAAAAACAATATCCGTACGTTTTTCTACCTCGACGATGACTATCCATTCAGACTCAGGCAGTGTGATGATTCGCCAGTTGTGTTTTTTTTCAGGGGTAATTGTGACCTGAATACTGCCAGGATCCTTAGTGTTATCGGCACCAGAAACGCTACAGCCCATGGTAAAGAAATATGTGAGAAGATCATAGCAGGACTGGCAGCCGGACATCCGGGTCTCGTAATAGTTAGCGGATTGGCTTACGGGATTGATATAGCCTCACACAGGGCAGCACTCGCTAATAACCTTCCCACCGTAGGCGTGCTTGGACATGGCTTTGAGACCACTTATCCAGCAGTTCATGTATCAACAGCCAGCGCTATGACAGGTAACGGAGGGTTGCTGACTGATTTTGTCTCTGACGCTCTGCCCGAACGTAATAATTTCATTAAGAGGAACAGGATCATAGCAGGATTATCAGATGCCACCCTGGTGGTTGAATCGGGTATCAGTGGTGGCGCTCTCATCACCGCCGATATAGCCTGCTCGTATAACCGCGATGTCTTTGCAGTTCCCGGGCGACCTGATGATCAGTGGTCTGCCGGGTGCAATAACCTTATAAAAGCAAACAAAGCTGCCCTCGTTGAATCTTCGGCTGACATAGAGTATTTCCTGAACTGGAAACCCGAGAATAAAGCTCTTCCTCAACAGGCCAGGCTATTTGAAAGCCTGGGAGAGGATGAAAAGGTGATTTGCGAACTCCTGTCAAAAAATGGGGAGATGACTATTGACACTATCTGCAGAACGCTTAATATGCCGGTCCACAGACTTTCTTCCATTTTGCTTAATATGGAGTTCAGCGGTGTAGTCCGGTGCCAGCCTGGTAATCTTTATCATCTCATCTGAACAATTCCCTCCTTTTTCTTACCTTCATGTGGTAAAAAAGAAATAACTTGCTAATAGTAAAATATTTAAAAGCCAATCCCTATGAAAAAAATCACAACTATTTTATCAATTATGCTACTACTTAGTAGCAGCCTGGCACAGGCACAAACACTTGAAGAGATCCTGAAGGATTATTTTGCAGCAACCGGTCAGGATAGTATTCTCAAAGTACAGACAGAGAAATATATAGGTAAAATGATCCAGGGAGGTATAGAGATCCCTATAATCCAGATGGCTAAAAGACCCGGTAAAATGAGGGTTCAGGGAACATTCCAGGACCTTACCTTCGTTCAGACCTACGACGGCCATGAAGGCTGGAGCCTTAATCCTTTTGCAGGGTCAACGGAACCGCAACCTATGTCAGAAGATGAGCTTAAAACCATGAAATATCAATCCGATATTGATGGTTTGCTATGGAACCCGAAAGAAAAGGGTTATACTCTTACTTATGAAGGCAAGGATGACATGGAAGGGACTCCCTGTTATAAGATAAAAGTTACAACAGGAGAAGGCGATTCCTTTACTTATTATATCGATGCAGATTCATACATTGTTCTGAAAACGAACTCCAAAATCAATATCATGGGTAATGAGACCCAGGGAGATTCATACTATAGTAACTACAAAATGGTTCATGGTATTGCAGTACCCGGCAAAATAGAAAATAAGGTGAACGACCAGGATGCCGGTACTGTAATTATCGACAGTGTATTTATAAATGTTCAGTTGCCAGACAGTCTTTTTGGAAAACCGCGGACGAAATAATTTCTTCCTACATATTTCTAAATCATGAAAAACAAGCTCTTCTTAATAATCATATCATTACTGGCCGGCACAATGCCTCTTCACTCACAGATCACCGATGTTACCTTCGGTGATATTGAGGGAAGGCATATCGGACCTGCCAGGATGAGCGGACGTATCTCCTGTATCGATGCAGTAAACAAAATGCCCGGCACAGTATGGGTAGGCGCAGCAGGAGGTGGGGTCTGGAAATCCATTAACCAGGGCACAACTTTTAAATCTGTGTTCGACGATTACAGCCAGTCAATAGGCTCAATTGCTATTGACCAGGATCATCCCGATACTGTTTGGGTAGGAACAGGAGAAGTATGGACACGGAACAGTGTATCTGTTGGGACTGGCATCTACAGAACGAATAACGGGGGCGATAAATGGGAGTTCATGGGATTGCCCAACAGCGAAAGAATAGGAAAGATCCTCATCGACCCCGTTAATCCTGATGTAGTCTATGCAGCTGTTCTCGGTGCATTATGGGGCGACAGTGAGGACCGTGGTGTTTACAAGACAACCGATGGAGGTAAAACATGGAATAAGCTGCTATATGTAAATCCATCAACAGGATGTTCAGATATGGTCATGGATCCTGCCGATCCGGCTGTCATATATGCAGCAATGTGGGATTTAAGACGTAAGGCATATACTTTCAGATCGGGCGGTCCCGGCAGTGGTTTATATAAATCGACCGACGGTGGTGCGACATGGAACAGATTAAATAACGGATTACCTACCGATACCCTTGGAAGAATAGCTCTTGCTGTCTCAAAAAAAGGTCCGCATTATGTCTATGCACTTGTCGAATCTAAAAAAACAGCTCTGTACCGTTCTCCGGACAGCGGCAACACCTGGGAAAAAATGAGTGATCAGGTTATGATGGGCGACAGACCCTTCTATTTTGGGCTAATAGTCACCGATCCGGTGGAGCCGGGGAGGATATACAAGCCCGGTACATCACTATGGGTAAGTACAGACAGTGGCAGGGTCTTTCAGTCACCTTCCGTCACAGGCGGCAACTATCACAGTGATGTCCATGCCTTATGGATAAATCCCAATGACAATCACCTTCTGTATCTTGGGACAGACGGCGGGGTTTACATATCAGCCGACAGGGGAAATACCTGGCGCTTTGTCCAGTGCCTGCCCGTATCACAATTCTACCATATCAGTGTGGATAATGAACACCCTTATAATGTTTACGGAGGTTTGCAGGATAACGGATCATGGAAAGGACCATCAGCAAAACCAGGTGGAATAAGAAATGAAGATTGGGAGAACATAGGTTTTGGCGATGGTTTCTATGCCTACAGGGATGCAAACGATCCGGATATTATTTATTCCCAGTACCAGGGAGGAGGCATAAGCAGGATCAATATGAAAACCGGGGAAAGTAAATATCTTAAGCCCTTTCCTGAAGAAGGCGTCGCCACTCTTCGCTTTAACTGGAATACACCAGTCGTTTTCGGGAAAAAATCAGGCTGGCTGTATATTGGGTCACAATTTCTGTACAGATCGAAGGACAAGGGGAATACAATTGAAAAGATATCCCCGGACCTCACCACTAACGATCCAAAACGTCAATTGCAGGAGAAATCCGGAGGTATTACCATCGATAACAGCACAGCTGAGAACAATACAACCATCTATGCAATTTGTGAATCACCTTTTGACGAGAACATAGTCTGGGCAGGTACCGACGATGGCAACATACAGGTTACCACTGACGGCGGACTGACATGGAGCAAAATGAACAGTAATATCCCTGACCTCCCTCCGCTGGCCTTTATCTCCCATATCGATGCTGATAACTTTAACAGGGAGGCTGCCTGGGTCACTGTCGATGCACACAGAAACGGTAATATGAATCCGTATATATTCTTCACCGACGATCTTGGAAAGACATGGACATCACTGGCTACACCCGATATCAAAGGCTATTGTCATGTAGTAAGGCAGGATCCAGTCAATGAAAACCTGATATTCGTTGGCACGGAGTTGGGCCTTTACGTCAGTAATGATCATGGAAAGACGTGGGTAAGGTTTAAGAATAAGGTACCTCAGACAGGAATACGCGATATGGCTTTCCAGACTAAAAAGAATGACCTTGTACTGGCCACTCATGGCAGGGGTGTGATCATAATTGATGACCTGACTCCTCTGAGAAACCTTACAGAAGAGGTTGTCGATAAGGATTTCTCGTTCCTTCCGGTACGTCCCTATTATTTCACTTCAGGCATAGGCATACAGGATTTCCCCGGAGACGCTGAGTATTCGGGCACCAATCCCTCATCATCCGCAAGGATATGTTATTATCTCAAGAAACGACACATATTCGGAGTGATGTATATGAATATATACGACACCAGTGGTAATTTCCTGAAGAAACTTCCGGCAGGCAACCGCAAAGGGATAAACGTGGTAAGGGTTGCCACATCGATGGACCCGCCCAGGGTACCAAAATCTCCAAATATACTGGGTGAAGCTGCGTTTGGACCAGAATATCCGGCAGGAAATTATACGATTAAGCTTGTAAAGGGAAATGAAACATATACCACTTCTCTTCAACTTCATGAAAATCCATTGCTGAAACATTCAGCCGATGATCGAAGACTCCGGAGAGAGACACTGATGAGGGCATACCACATGCTTGAAGAACTGGCTGATGTGGACCAGAAAATACTGGCTACACGCGAAAAGCTGCAAACAGATTTACCGGGCCTGAAGGGACAGAAACTGAAGAAAGCTAAATCTCTTATTGCAAGCTGTGACAGGATGCACGGACTCATTTCCGCCACCCAGCCGGGAGAAGGAGGTATAACCGGACAGGTAAGGTTAAGGGAGAATATTGCGGAAGTCTACAATGCTGTGGGAGGTTACCCCGGCAGACCAACAAACCTTCAGACCATGGCCCTCGACAATTACGGTAAACAGGTGAAAACCTTCGGAGAACAGATCGATAATATCATTAATAACGAAATCCCGAAAATCATTAAACAGTAGGGTAGCAGCCTGCTGCTTCCCTACCCATATTAATAATTCCGTGAAGGTTAATATTGTGTTAAAATCAGGTTATTTATCCTATTGTTTTTATACATTTAGACCTCCAATTAATCTTTTAACTAATACGGTATTATTATGGATCCGAGAGTACAACAATTTATGGCCAATATCAAGGCCAGAAACCCTGGGGAAAACGAATTTCACCAGGCAGTCCAGGAGGTTTCAGAGTCGCTGATTCCTTTCATTGAAGAAAATCCTAAATACAAACATGCCAAGATCCTTGAGAGGATAGCAGAACCTGAGCGTGTAATAATTTTCAGGGTGCCATGGCTGGATGACAAGGGAGATATACAGATAAACAGGGGATTCAGGATAGAAATGAACAGCGCTATTGGTCCGTATAAAGGCGGACTCAGGTTTCATCCCACAGTTAATCTAGGTATCCTTAAATTCCTGGCTTTTGAACAGGTATTCAAAAACAGCCTTACCACTCTTCCTATGGGAGGAGGTAAAGGAGGTTCTGATTTCGATCCCAAAGGCAAATCAGATAATGAAGTGATGAGGTTCTGCCAGAGTTTCATGTCAGAATTGTATCGTCATATTGGTCCAGATACAGACGTTCCCGCTGGTGATATCGGTGTCGGCGGACGTGAAATCGGTTTCCTTTTCGGTCAATATAAAAGGCTGAAGAATGAGTTCAGCGGTGTGCTCACAGGAAAAGGTATTGAATGGGGCGGTTCCCTGATACGTCCCGAAGCAACCGGTTATGGGGCAACTTATTTTGCCAAGGAGATGCTTGCCACACGAGGAATGAAATTCGAGGGTAAAACTGTTTGTATCTCCGGTGCAGGTAATGTAGCACAGTATGCAGCCGAGAAAGTAACACAACTCGGGGGCAAAGTGGTTACAATGTCAGATTCCAATGGTTTCATTTACGATCCTAAAGGCATCGACAGCGAAAAACTCGCTTATATAATGGAGCTTAAGAATATAAAGCGTGGCAGGATTAAGGAATATGCAGAAAAATATGGTGTTGAATATTTCGAAGGGAAAAGGCCATGGATGATAAAATGTGATATCGCTATGCCAAATGCCACCCAGAACGAAATAAACGGCGAAGAAGCCAAAACACTTGTTAATAACGGTTGTGTTTGTGTCTCTGAAGGAGCAAATATGCCATGCACACTGGAAGCTGTTGAGGTATTCCTGAATGCCAGGATACTCTATGGTCCGGGCAAGGCAGCCAATGCAGGTGGTGTTGCCACCTCCGGACTTGAGATGACACAAAACTCGATGAGGATACCATGGTCGCGTGAAGAGGTAGATGATAAGCTTCATACCATCATGCGTAATATCCATGCAACATGTGCCAAATACGGCACACAGAATGACGGGTTTGTCAATTACGTGGACGGAGCCAATATAGGCGGGTTTGTAAAGGTTGCGAACGCAATGATGGCCCAGGGAGTTGTCTGATGCCTTTTATTGACACTCATACGCATCTTTATTTGCCGGAGTTTGATGCCGACAGGGATGAAATGGTTAAGAGGGCTGTAGACAATGGCATTGTGAAGATGCTTATGCCTAATATTGATATAGATTCTGTTGACAGTATTCTCTCTGCCCGCGACAGATACCTTGATATATGTTATCCAATGATGGGACTTCATCCCACATCGGTTAAAGACGACTATCGTGAACAGCTTGACAGACTGGAACAATTATATTATGAACATGAATTCATCGCTGTCGGAGAGATAGGAATAGACCTGTACTGGGATAAGACCTATTTACGTGAACAGGTTAATGCCTTCAGAAGACAGATAGCCTATGCAGTCGATAACAGCCTTCCGATAGTCGTTCATTCAAGGGAATCATTCAGAGAAGTTTTTAACGTGCTCGATGAATTCAGTGGAAGCAACCTTAAAGGTGTTCTTCATTCCTTCACCGGGGGCACGGAAGAACTGAAGAAAGCCGATGAGCTGGGACTGATGCTGGGGATAGGAGGTATTGTCACCTTTAAGAATTCCGGGCTCGATACGGTACTGAAGGAAGCGGATCCTTCAAGGATCGTGCTGGAAACAGACTCTCCCTATCTTGCTCCTGTACCGTACAGGGGGAAGAGGAATGAAAGCTCATACATCCCCCTGATAAACAGGAAAATTGCAGATATATTCGGGATGAGTGAAGAAAGGATAGCTGACCTGATATATAATAATTCCTCTGATTTATTCAGTCTTATCAATGATTAATAGCTTTGCAGCCTGATTAAAATATTATGATGACATATAACTAAACACGAAGTTACATGTTAAATGAAATCAGCTGATTTATATGCTGCGAAAATCTTAAATGATGATGAAATCCAGTAAAGAAGTCTCGATACTTATTATATACACTGGCGGAACAATAGGTATGGTACATGATCCGGAGTCAGGGTCTTTGGTGCCGATCGATTTCCGTCACATCACCAACCATGTTCCGGAACTGAGAAAATTTGGCTATGATCTTCACTCGGTATCTTTCGATCCGGTAAAAGACTCCTCCAATATAGATCCGTCTGTATGGGTCAGGATAGCAGAGATAATAGAACACAGCTATGAAGATTTTGATGGTTTTGTGATTCTTCACGGAACCGATACCATGGCATATACGGCATCAGCCTTAAGTTTCATGCTTGAAAACCTGTCAAAACCGGTCATCCTTACAGGTTCACAGCTGCCTATAGGATTGCTCAGGACGGACGGACGGGAGAACCTGATAACAGCCATTGATATAGCAGCTGCCAGGAGGGAAGGATCACCCGAAGTTCCTGAAGTATGTATCTTTTTCGATAATAAGCTTACAAGGGGTAACCGGACCACCAAGTTAAGTGCGGAGCATTTTGATGCTTTCTCATCACCAAATTATCATTCGCTGGCCGAAGTAGGCCTGCATCTCAGGTACTTCAATAACCTGATCAACTACCAATCGGCAGGCAAAAAACTCATGGTACACAAGACCTTCGACAACAATGTTGCAATACTTAAACTCTTTCCCGGAATCAACAGGAAACTGGTAAGGGCTATTACCCGGACAGAAGGACTGAGAGGACTTATCATAGAGACTTTCGGATCTGGCAATGCCCCCACCTACCAATGGTTTCTCGATGATCTGAAACAGTTCATCGACAACGGCGGGATAATACTTAATGTTACGCAATGTCATGGAGGCAGTGTTGAGATGGGCCTCTATGAGACCAGCCGACAGATGCTTGCAGCCGGTGTGATAAGTGGTCGTGATATAACATCCGAGGCATCCATCACAAAGCTGATGCACCTGCTGGGGAGATACTCTAATAAAGAGGATGTGGCTAGTGGATTGAACAGATCACTTGCAGGAGAAATAACATAAGCCGATTGTTATTTAAAATAATTTCGTAATTTGCGCCGCAATTTAAAAGCCGCACAAATAACAGAGTCCTCCTTCGCTAAAGCTACGGAGGACAGAGCGCACCTTCGCCAGGGCTACGGTGCACAGAGCACACCTACGCCAGGGCTGCGGTGCACAGAGGGAGAGATGCAGGAGTGGTTTAACTGGCCCGCCTGGAAAGCGTGTGTACCTCACAAGGGTACCGGGGGTTCGAATCCCCCTCTCTCCGCAAAGCCACAACAAACCCTTCGCCATATGGCGAAGGGTTTTTGTTTTCAGGAGAGCCGTTCAAAGCTTGCTTTGATAAGGATCGAATGAAAACAAAAATACCATGTTAAGCGTGGTTTGTTGTGACTTTGCAAGGACCTTCAAAGGGATCACCATCGAGCAACGCGAGGTGGTAATCCCTGACAGTCAAGGGCGACGGCGGGTTTTAATTTTTATACTGGACTAAGAAAACAGATTCTTCTGGCGGGCTACGGCGTCCGAAGCTTTAGCGCAGGATGCAGCGAAGGTGGAGCGAGACGGTAATCCAAACATATCTGTTTTTCTTATAACAATAATTTATGAACTTTCCATTCCTGCTATTGTTAATGTAAAAAGATTCGACTTGTCTTACAGAAAATTCGATTTTCATTTACTGACTATCAAAGGATTATGAAGAAGGAAATTATTTTAGGGAGATCCGGAAGTTTCGGCAAATATATTTCAGACTATATTCATTTAATTGACAACTATATAAAGAATTTAATAATACATTTAAAAATTAACTGGTTATGAAACAATCAATAAGGAAAATTCTAAGCAGATTCGTCTCTCCGGCCTTTTTACTACTATTCTTACTCACTGGTTGCACAAACAGTAAAGTTACAGTTTGGGTTGCTTCACCGTGGCAAAGGGTACTGCGTAGTACACCTCCTGACACTGTTAAAACTGCAGATCTGAAAGCGGCCGCAAATGAATATGAGCCATTCAGGATTATTATTCACAATGACGGAACGCATAGAGTGTCCAAAGTCACTGTAACAGTAAGTGATCTTAAAGGCAGTCAGGGTGTGATAAAGGCTGATGATATGCAACTTTACAGGGCACATTACATAAACATTACACAACCAAGTGCCGGTACTGATAATCCGATAGGCTGGTATCCGGATGCATTGATCCCATTTATGCCAAAAAACGCAGGTACAAAGGAGTACAGTCAAACATATTTGAATTGGCTTTCAGGATCTGGCAATAACGCGGCAAATAAGATTTTATATGTTGCTTCACCTTTTGTGGTTGAACCAGCAGAGAATGCAGAAGTATGGTGCGATCTTTATGTTCCGCCCGGAACAAAACCCGGTAATTACTCCGGAACAGCTTCAGTAGTATCCGGAAAACAAAAGCTTGCAGATATTCCCGTAAACCTGAAAGTGTGGGGATTTCAATTGCCCGATACCATCGCAATGCGTTCAAACTTTGGAAGGTTCTCACAGGCCGATGGAGAAATGATGGGCATACAATATGGAAGCAAGGATTATACTTACATGGAATCCTTATATGATAAGGAATTATTAAGTAACCGCGCGATTCCTGCCACACCCAGCTTTGTATGGCCAGCCTGGGACAAAGACAAAGGGATAACTGATAATGGCCAGTCAGCACTTATGAAAGAACTTGTAGAAAAGGAACATTTCAATGCATTGGATATCCCTTATCTTTATATAAGTGACCCCGTTAAAAGCCGGAGTTATCTGTCTGATATGGCTGATTGGCTGAATAAGCTGGGATTTCTCAATATGAGTTATGTTCAAATGGAAAATGAGCCAAACAGTGCTGAAGCATATGAAAATGTGAGAAGAGAGGCGGCTGTCATCAAATCAGCCAATCCTAAAATTTCCCGTCTTTGTACAGTATCTACGCTCCCCGGGAACAGTTCGTGGGGTAATCTTTATGGTTCCGTTGATATATGGGCTCCCTTATGGAATAATTGGGATGAAAAAACTGCCGGGGAACGTCTCGCCAGGGGAGAAAGACTCTGGAGTCATACAGAACTCAGTAATGGTCCGGCAGCTACACCAAAGTGGGAAATAGATATGGATCCAATTAACTTTCGAGCACCTCTATGGATAAGCTGGCACTATAATATAACAGGATTGCTTTACTGGTCAAGCGTGTACTGGGACGATTACGGTTCTCTTAACGGCGTTTGGGAATCTCCTCATTATCAAAACAGTTTCTGGGGTGATGGAGTGCTTCTTTATCCTGGTCACGTTGCAGGCACAGATCATTTTATGCCTTCAATACGAATCAAGCTTTACCGTGAAGCGGAGGAAGATTATGAATACATGAACATGGCTGCAAAAATGGGGAAGAAGGAAGATGTAAACAGGATAGTAGACAGTATTGCCAATTCCTTTCATAACTGGAGTCATAATATAGCTGCTTACGAGAAGGCTCGCGAAGAGCTGGCAAATTTAATTCTCAGTAAAAAGTAATTCAGACTATTGGTTTATCACAACAGATGTATCGCCCCTGCTGGGCTCTGGTGCTGAGGGGAGGTCCTAACCCCGGGTTAACTCCCGGGGTTATTCACATATCGCCTATGCAGGGCCGGGATAACATGTAAGGCTTCTTCATCCTGGTACCACCAGAGCCTTGAAGGGGCGACACATCATTGCATCATGATGAAACAAGCACAAACCGGGATAAAATAAACTCTTTACCGACAAAAACTAGCTTTCTGTCCATTCTAATCGTTTTTCAATAGTGAGGTCAATACTTTTACCTGAAAACTCAATACAAGCCAGGTATGTTTAAGAACTATTTCAAAACTGCATTCAGAAGTCTTACCCGAAACAGGAATTACACTATTATCAATATCGCCGGTCTGGCTGTTGGCATTGCTGTTTGTATCATGATCTTTTTCATTATACAATTTCAAACAAGCTTTGATAATTTTCATTCAAAGAAAGATCGAATCTATCGTGTGCTAACCGAATATCACAATGCAGATGCCTCAAATATTGCTTATGGGAAAGACGCCCCTTTTCCATTACCTGAAGGATTGAAAACGGCATTTCCTCTGACAGAACAGGTAGCTCCGGTTTGGGCAAGCCACAATGATATATTGCTCATACCTGACGATAACGGAACAACAGTAAATACATTTAAAGAAGACAGGGGTGTATTTTTTACAGAGCCTTCATTCTTTAAAATGTTTGATTACCCTCTGCTTGCAGGTTCGTATGAATCATTGAAAGATCCGGACAATGTGTTGCTCACAAAAGAGATTGCAGAAAAATATTTTGGCGACTGGAAAACAGCGTTAGGTAAAACCATCAAACTGGAAGCTGGCGGCTCTTTATTCAGCCATGGTACAAATGTATTAAAAGTTACCGGTATCCTTGCAAACATACCTGCCAATACCGACTTTCAACTAAAACTTGTAGTAGCTTTTGGAACAGGTATTACCGGATTAATGGCAAAAAACACCGATTGGGAGGATAGAACTAATTCTGATTTTGGATGTTATATTTTGCTACCACCGAATATTTCTGTTGTCAATTTTAATCAGCAATTACGAGCGTACTCACAAAAGATGGAATCTCCTGATAATAAGGATAGTCATATTATCCAGCCTTTAAGTGCAGTGCATTACGATACACAAACGGGTGATTACAGCAACAAAACAATCAGCCGTGAACTGCTTAATGTATTATGGCTGATAGCAGCATTCATCATGTTAATTGCCTGCGTAAACTTTATCAACCTTTCCACTGCACAAGCCGTTAATCGTGCAAAAGAGGTTGGTGTAAAAAAAGTCCTGGGAAGTAATAAGTCTCAGCTGCAGATCCAGTTCATCATCGAAACATTTTTGATAGTTATGAGTGCTGTATTACTTGCAAGCTTTATTACAATTCTTGTATTGCCTTATTTAAATCATCTGTTAGAACTTTCACTTTCATTCGACATACTCAACAATCCAGTTATTCTTTTATTTCTTTTAGCTGTAACGATTAGTGTGACTGCACTCGCCAGTTTTTATCCTTCTATTGTTTTATCACGTTTCAATCCTGTTAACGCGTTAAAGAGCAAAGCGACAGCCAACAGTTCAAAAGGAATTTCATTAAGAAGAGGATTGGTAGTGTTTCAATTCATCATTGCACAGGTACTGATCATCGGAACACTCATCATTGTTAAGCAAATGAATTATTTTATGGATCAGCCATTAGGCTTCGAGAAGAAAGCAATTATAAATATTCCTTTTCGTGTAGATAGTCTTCGAATCAGCAGGCTGGATTATTTAAAGCAACAGTTACTGTCGGTAACAGGTGTTCAGGCAGTAAGCTTCAGCTCCAATACCCCGGTTGAAGATGCCAATGATATATGGAGCACATTCAGGTTTGACCATGCAATAAAAGATGCGGATTTTAAAGCTATTACAAAATTCGCCGACAACGAATATGTGCCTGCTTATAAATTACAGCTGATTGCCGGAAGAAATTTGCAACCCTCAAAAATGACAAGAGAATTTTTAGTGAATGAGTCGCTGATGAAAAGTCTGGGAATAGAAAACCCTGATGAAATACTGAACAGAGAGATAAGCATATGGGGTGATCGGATAAAATGTCCTGTTGTTGGTGTATTGAAAGATTTTAATGACAGGTCTTTCCTCAATAATATTGCGCCATTGCTTGTTACCACAAATATTACAATGTACAGTCAGGCTGCAATAAAACTTGCAACGCCCAACATTTCTTCCACGTTGCAATCTGTTAAAACAATATGGGAGCAAACATTTCCGGGCTTTGTTTATGAATACAGGTTTCTTGACGATAAAATTGCAGGTTTTTACAAACAGGAAAGTCAGTTATCACAGTTATATAAAATTTTTGCAGCGATAGCCATATTCCTTAGCTGCCTTGGGTTATACGGTCTGGCCTCTTTCATGGCACTGCAGAGAATAAAAGAAGTTGGCATACGCAAAGTACACGGTGCCAGTTCCGGCAATATTGCTTATCTGTTCTCAAAAGAGTTTATAATACTTGTAGGAATAGCTTTTGCACTTGCCACACCTATTGCATGGTATTACATGCAACAATGGCTGCAAGGTTATGCATATCGCGTCAATATCAGCTGGAGGATATTTGCCGGGGGAGGACTTGCTGCAATAATCATTGCACTTGCAACGGTAAGTTTCCGGACTATTAAAGCTGCGTTTGCAAACCCGGTGAACAACCTTCGCTCTGAATAACAGACCATTTTCAACAGTAATAAGTTGTTAAAAATTAACTTTGTAACGAAATTTGCCTGTTAAAGTTAGTATGAGGAAAGCCACAAAGGAAAAAAGCACCAGGATTATAATCCATATCCTTGTTTGGGTTGTCATTCTGGGTGTGCCTGTTTATTCTGCAAACAGGTTCCGGATGGGAAATAATTTCCTGTTGACCTATTACACCTTTATGGCAATAAATGCCATAATCTTTTACACAAATTACCTGTTCCTTGTACCCTGGCTATTTCTGCAGAAAAAAAGGTACAGATATTTTATTGCTTCACTTACTCTTGTTGTATGCTTTTATTTCATATCCGACTTTGCAAATGAACAGGTTAATAATTTTATCTCTAAAAACGATCCTGAACAATTCGACATGTCCCCCGGCCAAACTCGGGTGATGAGACCGCGACAGCTTCCTCCGTTGAGACCCATATTCTTTATAGCTGTTCCTCATGCCCACCTCATAGGGTACACTTCAGCTTCACTTTTTATGGTATTTTTTTCACTGGGTCTAAGGGTGCTTGAACGTCAGTCAAAGATCGAAAAGATGCAGGAAGAAATGGAGAAAGCTAAACTTAACGCTGAACTCGCATTTCTGAAAAACCAGGTCAGTCCTCATTTTTTCTTCAATACCCTGCATAACATTTATTCGCTCAGTAAATTCAATCCGGAGGATTCACGGACTGCAATATTGAAGCTGTCAAATATGATGCGATACCTTCTTTACGATTCGGAGGATGGTGACGTGAAACTCAGCAATGAGATAGAACTTATAAAAAATTATATCGATCTTATGAGACTCCGGCTTGAGGAGAATTATGACCTGAGAGTGAATTTCCCTGATGAATACAGTAATTTTACTATACCTCCGCTCCTCTTCATCCCTTTTATTGAAAATGCATTCAAGTACGGTGTAAGTTTTCGTGAGGATTCATTCATCGATATATCTATGGCTGCCTCCGATAAAACCATAATATTCAGATCCGTTAACAGCATCTCCGGATCCGCATCTGAAACAGGTCCTGAGTCTTCAGGCATAGGCCTGAATAATGTCAGGAAACGTCTCGATCTGCTCTTCCCGGACAAATATGACCTGCAGCTGATTAAAACCGAAAATACCTTTGAAGTATTGTTAAAAATCCAGGCAACATCATGATGACAATTGTGGCAATTGATGACGAACCTCTGGCTCTCAAGCTGATTACCGGCTACATTGAAGAAACTCCGGATCTTTCTCTTCTCGGGAATTTTACAAATCCCCTTAAGGCTTCTGTTTTCCTGAAGGAGAACATCGTTGATATCGTAATGCTTGATATCCAGATGCCGGAGCTGAATGGAATTGAATTTACCAGGCAAATGAACAGGGGACCTAAAGTGATCTTCACTACGGCATATAAGAATTATGCTATCGAAGGTTTCAAACTTGAAGTAGTGGATTACCTTGTCAAGCCCTTCAGTTACCAGGATTTTCTCAAGGCAATTAAACGTGCGGAAAAGCTTATCAATCTTGAAAAGAGATCCTATGAGAATATCGAGTCAAACAACGAATTCCTGTACCTTAAGTCTAACTACAAGATCAAAAGAATTAACTTCAATAACATTCAGTACATAGAAGGATTGAACGACTATGTAAGGATCCATGCTGCCTCTTCCGGGGAACCCATACAATCCCAGGTCACGCTCAAAACAATCGAATCCAAACTACCTGCCGGAAAATTCATGAGGATTCACCGCTCATTCATAGTAAATCTTCAGAAGGTGGAAACCATTGACAGGGGTAGAATTGTATTCGGTAAGGCTTATATTCCCGTTGGTGATAAGTATAAGGAGAAGTTTGAGGACTTTCTCAGGAAGAACTTTTTATAGTACATTGCCCTTTCAGTGTTCACTTAGAAAGGCAGATACTATTTCATTGACTTTTCCGGAATGCTCAACCTCTATAAGATGACCGGATTCAAGGATCTCAATCTGAATATCGTGGTAATCCCTGGCAACGGATTCTGCAATACCTGCATCACCAACAATTTTATCCCTGCTTCCCAGGAAAAGCAATACAGGTATATCCATTGCTTTCTTTTGCTCACTGCTCATCGGAACCGGCTGTGCGATTGAGGGGATTGTTCCTTTCATAATAGCATTGAACCATTCTCCGTATTTTTCATGGCATATAGGGGAAGTTCCAAGTGCCCGGTTGGCAACAGCATCTCTTAAGAACTGAAAAGGATACATGGTCGATAATGCCATCATAGCGATACTGCCCCCTGTAAGCTGTGTCAGTCCCATAGGTCCGAATAAACATAACATAGATACTTTCCCGGGATAATAGTATGTCAGATTCTGGGCAATAAATCCACCATTTGAAGCCCCGAATACGACAGCGCTGTCAATATGCAACTCATCGAGCAATTCTTTATAAAAGTCAGCCACTTCCTTTGCTGATGATGGAAACATAAGTACATCGTTTAATTCACTTTTATTCCCCTCGCCCGGATTATCTATTGAGTAAACATGGTAATTCTCTGTTACGGCTTCAAGGTTCTCAGCCCAGGAGTGTGCTCACATCGAAGCAGCATGAAACATTACCAGGGGCCGTTTATCCGGATTACCACATTCAATAACGTGAACAGTCGCATACCTGGTAGTTAAATAATGTTCACTTGTGTTTTTCGGCCAGTATACCAGCTAATCAGCAACCATTACCAGGCAAATTGTCTGACCATAGCTTTTTGCCATAAACGTGGCCAATGAAAAAACGACAATCAATAGGGCGACAAACCACCTGATTACCCTGAAAATATTTTTAACTGTTTTCATAACACATTCTTATTATTACCGATTTAATAGGCATTAAATGTCCTGATAATATGCAGTGATAAATCCACCCAATACTTCATGGCTGAATTTGAATCCGTATTTTTTGTAAAAATCTGCAACCTTTTCATTCCCGTTGGAAACGTAGACATAAATACCGCTGATCTTATCAATGCCCTTTATCCACCTCATCACATAAAGGCTAAGCTTATCTCCAAGTCCCATACCATGATAGTCCGGCTTAATATATAAATTGTTAAAGGTACCCAGTCTGGCCGGCAGTTTTTGCTGAGGAGGGAAAAACATCAGGTGCCCAGGCGTATAAATGTTACTGGCCCATTCCGGCACATAATACCTCGCCTCTTTATTTATATCTTCCACATCAGCGTATGCATATCCTATCGGTTTCTGATTATCAAGTGCCAGCAGCAGTTTCTTTATCTCCGCCTTCTCAAAGCTTGGCTTCAGCCGGTTCTCGAATGTCATTGCCTGCAGAACATCTGTTCTGATAGTCGACAGTTCAGCCTGGAATTTCATCAGCTCATTGCATAAATCCCTGCATAGCGCAGCATCACTGCCGGTAATATCTCTTATTTCTATATCTGATAACTTCATTGATGGCTTCATTGAATAATTCTATATCCTAATTCATCCATATTCATTATTATAATTCTCAATATTTCATCGGGGTTTTACTAATCCCCTTTCAAATGTTCCGTAATGTCTCCCGCAAAAGCACAAATAAATGTTATAGATGCTAAAATGGCTGATGAAAACAGAAATACAAATACTATATTCAGGATAACGTCAGGATCATTTTGCCCGGGGAAATAACCAAAGATCCCCATCTCCATGAGAATTAGCCATGCAATTGCTGTTGCCATCAGTATATAGATCCATAACGCAGATAATATTCGTCGCAACCGGACACTAAGAATTTTCCCCCACCATTTCAAAGATTTGTTGATCTGTGTTGCAAAAGCCCAGGCAGGCAAAAAAAGTACAATATGGCCAATCCCACCGCCGACAAGAGTTAACAATATTAATAGTAATAAGAAAACAGTAGTACCATGCTTCACATGCATATATTTTAAGGACCAGAATATTATTGCCAGACCCGCAAGAACAGAACAAATACCTGTTATCAGAAAATTGTGAATAATTGTAAAAGCAGACTCTGTTCCATGAATCCAGAATCTGTTTGCTACACCGATAGCTTCGATAAAGAAACCGTTTGTTGAATTATTGCCCTGGAGAATCTCAAATAATCCATGGTTGAAAATACCACCCATACCAAGCAGTACCCCAATTACAGATGCGGTAATGCTGGTTTTCCTGTTTAAATAAATCATACCAAAAATCTCTGTTTAGTAGTTAATGCTATTCAATTAACTGACAGATTGAGACACAATAATTTCCCATGACCCACAATAAACTCACACAAATTAATTCAAGTTACACAAAATCAAATAAATCAGAAAATTATTTTCGGACATGGTCCTGATATTATTAAAAGCAGGGCAGGCTTCTCCCGGGGATAGTCATTTAATCCGGAATTTCCGGCAAGATATTATAGCTTAATTAGTAACTTTGACCAAACAACAATTAAAGTCAGATTTTATGTCAGAAATTGATATAAAAGATTTAATCGTAGAATCGGCGACAAAATATTTTTCCAGGTACGGCTTCCATAAGACCACCATGGATGAAATTGCCAAACATATTCATAAAGCCAAGGGCATATTATACTATTATTTCAAATCCAAGGAAGAACTGTTCAATGAGGTTTTGAAACAGGAATTGAATAATGTTAAAACGGAACTGAGTAAAATAACAGGCAGTGATGTTGATTCGCTGACCATGATTAAAAAATATTTCCTTACCCGCTTAAAATTACTTAGCACTGCTGTAAATTACCACGAGACACTTAAAGCCGATTTCTTTGAACAATATCATTTTGTTAAAGATGTACGGGATGATTTTGCCGCCTTTGAATACAACCAGGTTAACCAGATGCTTAAAAAAAGCATCAGTGAAGGCCACCTGGATATTAAGAACAGGGAATCCACGGTAAATGCTGTCCTCATGCTCATAAAAAGCATAGAACTTCCTTTGTACCTGCAGAATAAATATCCTGAATATGAAAGCACTATTGAAGAAATTGTAACTATGGTGATCAATAGTCTGAGGTCATATAAGAAATAAGTGATTTTTTTTAAATATTATTTGACTAAAAAACAAGAAAAGTCAATTATTACCTTTAATTTTATATTGACTATAAAACTATATTAGTCAATAATTATTTTATAATATGGGAAATTTTACACGCTGGATAATAAAACTCAGGTGGCTAATAATCATAATTGTAACAGCACTTACCATCTTTTTCGGTTACCAGATCAAACACCTGAAAATTAATTCCGATGTACTGAGTTCCCTGCCGGATGATGACTCCACAGCAGTTTTATATAAACGTATAGGTAATCGGTTTGGTGGCAATGAAATTGGAATGATCGTCCTGGAAACCGACAACGTGTTTAAAACAAATGTACTGCAACATGTAAAGCAAATCACAGACAGTCTTAAAATTACAGGTGGGGTTTCCACGGTAACAAGCCTCACTGATATTCTTAACATTAGAAGTTCTGAATGGGGCATTGAGATCGGCAAACTGGTGGATGAATATGATCTGCCCGAAACACAATCTGAGTTAGACAGCCTCAGAGACTATGTCTTTTCAAAAGATATGTACAGAGGGGTCATTGTTTCAAACGATGGAACATCAACAGTTATCATTTTTACGCTGCTTCCTGATGCGAATAAACAGGAAGTTGCGAAAGAGATCAGAAGTAAAGTGAAAAACATGAACCTGCCTGAAAAATTATATTTTGGGGGACTCCCTTTCATGCTGAACGATATTACCGGACTTATTGTGGAAGATATGGTCTGGTTAATACCTGTCGTTTTTATAATCATTGCCCTGATCCTATGGCTCAGTTTCAGGTCCTTCAAGGGGATGCTGTTACCACTGCTTGCTGCCGGGATTACAGTTATCTGGACCCTGGGTATTATGTCATATGCAGGCTATGAGCTCACCATTATCTCCAATATAATGCCTGTGGTGCTTCTGGCCACGGGAAGTGCGTACACCATCCATGTTCTGAACAGTATAAATTTATTCACACTAAAAGACAGAAAGCAGTCTTTAATTAAAGCCATGAACTATACGATAGTTCCTGTGATCATGGCGGCTGTCACCACAGCCATAGGTTTTATTTCATTCATTTTCGGGGCTTACCTCACAATGATAAAGGACTTCGGTTTAGCAACTGCTCTCGGAATATTGATCGCTTTGCTGTTATCAATATTTTTTGTCCCTGCATTTATATCAGCATTGTCTTTTTACCGGAAAAAAGCCCCGGCTAGATCAGGTGGAAAGGAAAATATATTGTCACGTAAGATACTCCGGCCGGTCACCAGGTCCCTTTTCAAACATCCGAAACGTGTACTGGCAATTTGGGCTATTCTTCTGTCAGCCAGCATAGCAGGTATATTTTTAATTAAAACAAGTGTCAATATCACCGAATATTTTAAAAAGGATAATCCTACCAGGGTTGCAGAAAATGTCATGCAAAAGAAGTTCGGTGGTTCCTTACCTGTATATATTGAATTTCAGGGTGATATCCAGGATCCGCAGGTTTTAAACATGATGATCCGCACGGAGAATTTCATGAAAAAAGATCCGAATATTTCTTCAGCTCAATCGGTAGCCGACCTTGTTGAGCAAATGAATAATGCCATGGGTGAAGGAGAAAAGATACCAAACAGTAAGGCAAAGGTTGAGCAACTTTGGTTTCTCATTGACGGTCAGGATGTTATGCAACAGCTTGTTTCGGATAACCTTGATAAAGCGATCATTCAGTCAAAATTTGCATCAATCAAGACAGAAGATATAGATGCTTTTACCGATAAAATGAACAAATTCATTGGAGACAATTCGAACGAACAATGTATAATCAGATTTACCGGGATCCCTCCATTATATGTAAAGCTTAACAACAGCCTGGTTAAAAGCCAGTACAGCAGCCTGATAATTGCTATTATACTGGTACTGTTAATTGTAGCCATTATTATGCGTTCATTTTCAACCGGAGTATATGCAACAATCCCGATTATAGCCACTGTCCTGGTCTTATTGGGATTTATGGGATTTACCGGCATTCCGCTTGATATAGCAACTGTGCTTGTAGGAAGCGTTGCCCTGGGAATAGGCATCGATTATTCCATTCATGTGATATCCGGTATCAATTTCCATCTGAAGGAAAACGGAGATGCGGAAAAAGCAATTGATGAAACTATCATGACAACAGGTAAGGCAGTAATAATAAATGTTGTTTCTGTTGCCGCCGGTTTCCTGGTCCTGCTGTTTGCCCAGATAATGCCGCTGAAGAACTTTGGCCTGTTGGTAGCAATAAGCATGTTTGGATCCGGATTTGGTGCACTGACTTTATTACCGGTTATATTACTGATGGTTAACAGGAAAAATAAAATAAAAGTAAATGGGGAAATGACTAAAAACACATTAATATGAAATCAATAGTACAAACAGCACTTTTATCTGCACTTGTCATAGTGGGAGGTGCATTTACGGCCAGGGCACAGGATGCGAATACCATACTTAAAAAAATGGATAGCGTCCTGTATGCCCCGAAGGATATGACGGGGATCAATACAATTATCCTGATTGACAGGAACGGGAAGCGGGAAACCCGTTCAGCGACCATAAAACAAAAAGGGACTGACAAACGCATCATGTGTTTTACTTCACCTGCATCACAGGCAGGAATAGGTGTTCTGTCCCTGTCAAATGATGTTATGTACCTGTATCTTCCGGCATTTGGAAAGGAACGCCGTATATCTGCAAGTGTCAGGAATCAGAATTTTGCGGGAACCGATTTCTCATATGATGATATGGAATCAAAACCATACAGCGAAAAATACACACCCAAACTGATTAAAACTGAAGGGAATGTTTATGAACTGGAATTAACTCCAAAGGGCAGGTCCGATTATTCCCGGCTGATCGTAAAGGTGAATAAAACATATTATTATCCGGAGGTAATGGAATATTACGATAAGGGCAATACAAAGATAAAAGAGGCTAAATACACATTTAAAAAGGTAGGGAATTACTGGAATGCTTCAGAAATTGAAATGACCAACCTAAAGAAAAATCATATAACAAAAATGCAAATGTCGGATGTTAAATTCGATACCGGCCAGTCTGATGATGATTTTACGGTTAGAAAATTAAAACAATAACTGATCTCCTGTGCTTTAAAACCTTATTAAAGGATGATGAAGGTATAAAGGCCGAATGCATGGGATAAGTATATGTAACCCCGCTTTAATTACTATAATCAAAAAGATATGAAGAGGAAAGTTTTTTACATCAGAATAATACTTCTTGCAACAGTCATAGTAAATGCATATGATAACCTGCAGGCACAAAATCCCGATGAGAACAAATTAAAATTATCAGGAGCATTGTTCACTGATGAAAGATTCTTACTTAAAGATCCAAACGATTGGGCGTGGAATGAAAATCGTCTTACATTGAACCTTGAAAAAACAATAACAGGCAAATCACGGTTTTATAGCGAAGTGTGGTTAAGAAATATTGGTTTACCCAATATTACAAACTCGGCTGATTTGTATAATAAAGGGATAGTGGACCCTTACAATCTGGAGATAAGGGAAGCTTATGTACAGATCAATGGATTTCTTTCCTCAAAACTTGATCTGGCTGTCGGACGTCAACGTATTGCATGGGGAACCGCCGACAAGCTGAATCCAACGGATAACCTTAATCCTTATGATATGGAGGATATCCTGGATTTTGGTCGTCACCGCGGTTCCGACGCTATCAATCTTAATTATTATCTCAATAACAATTTCTCAATACAAGGCGTGTTTATCCCATTCTTCCAACCAGCCAATTTGCCCATAGGTATTTTTTCTGACGCATTGAATCCGGCAATAGAATTGCCTCAGGGTATGGTCTTAAAAGAGCTATCCGACACATTAATTTTGCCTCCTTATAATATAGGACAGAGTTCTGTCATGGGGTTTAAGTTAAAAGGCTTCGCCGGAGGTGTTGATTTTTCTGTAAGCTATGTCAGGGGTTTTGACGGGTTGCCGTTTAATACAAGAAATACATTTTTACCTGGAGATACACCGGGCGAGATTAATATTAAATCACAACTCTCATTTGCCCGTACCCATATCATTGGAGCCGATCTGGCGACAAGCCTTGGGGGAATAGGGTTCTGGGCAGAGGGAGCTCTTTTTATACCTGGAAAGAATATCATAATGACCAATGATCTTTCAGCTTTGTTCCCCCAGTCGCCTGTCCCCGTTACCCTCGATTCCGTCCTGCTGGATAAAACAAAACCATACCTGAAATTTATTGTCGGAGGCGATTATTTCTTCCCTGGTGGTTCTTATCTGAATTTTCAGTATATGCACGGCTTTATTTTTGAAAGGGGAAGTAAGAACCTGAATGACTATTTCTTTTTACAATATGAAAAAAAATTCTTCAATGAGAAACTCACAGTCGCCCCATTTGGAGGAGGTTTCATAGTTGCTGACTGGAGTTCTGTAAAAGATAATTACTCCTTAATTTACAAACCTGAAATTACTTATCTGGCAACAGATAACACAGAATTGAAATTATCCGTCGTTATATTTGATGGCAAAGGGAACAACGTGTTTGCAAATATCAGCGATTACAGCATGCTTATGTTCCGGTTAAAATACAGTTTTTGATCCTTATAAATACCCATAATAGATTATGGTGTTATGATGTTGTGGTGAAATTCCAATCCTTTGTGTCTTTGCGTTCTTCTCCGTATTTTAGTATTTCAGCAATGCAATAGAAGTCCACAGGTGCCAAGCTGCATACGCCTTCATGTTGGCATTCAGAGGCTGGCTGTGTGCTGAGCCGCAGCTGTACCAGTCGACTCCTTCAGTATGACTGTCCTGCCAGTCGATGGCCCAGTTGGCATCGAGGCTTCCGTTATTATCGCTGTCATAATAGCACCCGTCGTTGGCATTTTTATCGAGGTAATAGTTACCATCGGGATCGTATGACTCGATATCCGCAAAATCAAACAGGAATTTGTTGTTCGCTTTACAAAAATCCCTTATCTGATCATTTCTGATGTTGAGATTCCCGCTTGCTCCTGTTCCGTCAAGATGACCGGTCATATAAACAAAAGTCACTCCGGGAAAGTCTTTCTCAAGCTGCGACATAAGACCGAGATATGTATTTACATTATCCTCTGTGGCGTAGGATAGTTCACCACACCACGACCAGATGATAACATTCACTTCGGGATTGGAGGCCAGGTAGTTTCGTGTTTCAACTTCCCATTGTATGAAATCCGGATTCCCAAGATCCCCACTCATGGCATAGTCGTGCAGATCCAGTGCCCCATTGGTACCACCATTATTCCAGGCATACCCGGAACCCAGGAATGTCACCAGCCCGGTCATGCCATCTGTTACCTGGCTGCCATGTGACGTATGCCCGTAGGCTATATGAAGGGATGATTTTGTCTTTTCGATAGTGGCTGCTGATATTTTGGAAATATCAATAGTATTATGATCGGCTGTCAGACCTGTGTTACTACCGGGGGGATTATTCTCTTTCGAACAAGCCGCTGCCATGATAATTACAGAAGCCGCAATATAAATAATTAATTTTCTCATCGTTACTCAGGATTTGGTTCAGATATTCGACTAATTTATTAAACGAAAAGTTGCACAGTACTATTATACGCAATCATAGGTCCACAGGTTACACAGGAATAGAAATAATGGCACAACGGCGTAATGGCACAATATTTGTTGTAATTCACTGACATCCAAATACCTGTTTCTGACATGAAAGTCCTGGTGCTCCTGATTCTTAATATTGTTTTCGTCAGTTTCTTTTCAATATATGCTGATATTCCTGCAACTAAACTGACTGACGAGGATGATACACTGACCCTCATTGAAAAAGTATATATTCATGCCGACCGGGATAATTACTTTCCCGGTGATGATATCTGGTTTAAAGCTTACCTTGTGAATGCTGCGGACAGGTTTCTTACAAACCACAGCATGAACCTCCATGTAGAGCTCATATCCCCTGCACTGAAGATCATCGACAGCCGAATTGTACGAATAGAAAACGGGATGGGTCATGGTGATTTCCATCTCTCTGAAAAACTGCCTTCAGGAAAATACCGGTTAAGAGCCTATACCAATTACATGCGCAACTTTGGTGACCAGGATTTTTTCCGAAAGGATTTCAATATTATCAATTCCACCGACGCTGTCAGGACTTTCTCCGATAGTGTAAGCTATTCAGTAACCAGGCCGGATATTTCTTTTTATCCGGAGGGAGGTTCACTTGTATATAATGTACCTTCAATAGTGGCCTTTAAGGCAGTTGATCAGCATGGAAGGTCAGTGGACGTTTCAGGTGAAATAATCACTACAGAGGGCGATTCTGTAACCGGATTTAAAAGCACTCACAACGGAATGGGAATTTTCAGGTTTCAACCGTTGCCAGGCATAAAATATTTTGCAGTTGCGGGGAACCCGGAAGGAGATACAATAAGATATGAGCTGCCCAGATCTTTCAGCACCGGTATAGTAATGAATATTGCCAGCAACAGAGACAAAAAGTTTGCTGTCATCTTCAGAACCAATGCATTAACCTTGCCACTTCTCAAAGAGCATAACATGACAATACAGGTTTCTGCAAGGGGAAATCCTTTTAAAGAATATACTTTCAGGATGAACTCGCTGAACAGCCTGTTTACTATGCCGACCGATGACCTGCCCGACGGAATAGTGATGCTTACTCTAAGTGGGGTTGATGATATACCTTTATGTGAGAGGCTGGTCTATATCAATAACGGTGATATTGCCAGTCTGAAGATCGAAACTGACAAGAATGAATATAGCCTGCGTGATTCTGTAAGTGTTAAACTTGCCTTATTCATAGATTCGAAAACTCAACAGAACGCTTATTTGTCCTTTTCCGCCACCAACGATCTTTTTATGAATGAAACCGGTAAATACCCTTCTGATATTGCTTCATGGTTCCTGCTCGAATCTGATATAAGAGGGAAGATCGAGGAACCTGCATACTATTTTGATCCCTCAAATACCGGAAGGCTGAAAGACCTTGACTTACTGCTGATGACACAGGGATGGCGTGATTTCAGGTGGAAATATGACGGAATTAAATATCCGCCTGAGTACGGATTTAAGATATCAGGAAAAATAAGAAAAAAATTTTCCGATACACCAATAGAGAATGCCAAAGTAAACATAGGGCTCTTCGGCAATGGAATTCCTTTGTTCAGGAATATGCCGACAGATGAATCGGGACATTTTGAAACAGAAGATATTGACCTGACAGGAAATGCCATAATAATAGCAAGTACAACTGATGAAAAAAATAAATTAAAGGGATGGCTGATCCTTGATTCGACTAGTTATGCTTCACCAGAAATATCGGAGACCTTCGACAGAGCAAATTTTATAAGAGTTGGCGACAGACAATCCGGAGGAATATCCCTTCCTGGCTTTATACAATATTCTGATTTTAAAACCTCACTGGCCAGGAAATACAAATTGTCCGATACAATCAGACCCGGAGAAGTTAGTATTACGGCAAAACGACAGACATCCGTGGAAAAGGCACGCGCTGAAAGTCAGTATTACCTTAGGTCAACCTGGGTAGACCAGTCATATGAAATTACACCAATTTCTAAAGTTTATGTTAATGTCGGGGAGCTTCTGAAAAGAAGGTTCCTGTTGAAACCGCCAAGACGATTTAGTTCCAGATCTTTAAATAATAGTAATCCCTCCGGCAATCAGATTAGCAATCAGAAGGTAATGGCTAGAAAATTTAACGAAACTGTAAATCAGTCAGGAGGCGGTGGCGGTGGGGTAAAGATTGAAACAATAATAATGCTCAACGGTGTCGAGGTCGGATGGGAGGGTGTAGAGTCTCTACCGATTGAGTGGATAGCCAGGGTAGATTATGTGAAAGATCGCAATGCAGAATTGATTTGGGGAGTAAGAGGAATGAATGGTGTGGTATCCGTTGTTCTTAAGGACGATCTGTCCGATCTTAAAACCAATGTTGTTTACCACTCTGCAAGAAAGACTTTAACCGGGTTCAGTGAAGCAAGAATCTTTTATTCTCCCAAACACAATACAACGTTTGAATCTGACTATAAACCTGATCTTAGAAATACTTTATTCTGGGATCCGGATATTACCCTGAATGATTATAAGGATACAACCATTGTTTTTTATAATTCCGATAACCAGGGTACAGTATTAATAAAAGCTGAAGGTATTACGGATAAGGGAATACCGGTAACCGGAAGTAAGGTATACAGGGTAGTAAGATGAAAGGGAGAATAAGAATATAAATATAAGCAGCAAGTCATAAGGACTGCATGACCGCACGACCTGCATAACCTGCATGACTTGCACGACCTGCATATCTACTCCTTCTTTTCCAGCACATGCTTTAACGATGGCTGCCCCGGCTTAATATCTTCTGTAAGGATTGTCAGTGTCTGTCCGTTATCCGAAAGGGAATAGGTAGTAGTGCTGCCATAGACTTCCGAACCTACTGTCCTTGTTGTTTTGGTTATAAGGGTCTGTTTGTCAACCGACCATGAAGCAGACTCCGCATTAATACCGCCGTATTCCTTTTCTTTGACCTCTTTCCCGTCGAGATTAAATGACTGTTCGGAAGATGATTCCCTTCCCTTTTTATCCAGGAAAGTAGTTTTAATCATTATTGCCTGTGGTGTCTGGGTGATAGTTATTCTTATGTTATAGTCCTTATAATAAGGATTACTTCTTGATGTATCCTGCATCCATTCTCCCGAAAAATCTGCGGTGGACTGGGCAAATAGAGATGATGAACAAAACATCGCCATGATAACTACTAACAATCCGGATACCAGGTTATTTCTCCGTCTGAACAAATCTGATCTAGTCATAATTAAAAAGGATATTTATGCAAAATATAGGATTATTTGGCGTCCAAAGTTATAGTTTCCAGTGTTAATATTACAATAACTCCTGAAGATTTTTTGGCAGGAATGAACCGCTGAGGAATTAATATCCACTTCCTTCATCCTGCACTTCTCATTCCATTCATCGCTATCTCTTCATCACGAACAATTTAAATCAATCAGTGTTAAAACCTAATGAGCCAGACAGTAATTTACGATTCGGGCTGCAACCTCTGTTCCGGGATAGTACGGTTCGCAAAAAGGAAGAAGGCAGGTTCACATTTCAGGTTTGTATCCCTGCAAAGCAAATATGGCAGACAAATTCTTATCTCGTCCGGGCTGCCATCGGATGAAGCTGATACGGTAGTCTACCAGACAGATAAAGGTGTCTATTTAAGATCTGCCGCAATACTGAACATTCTGAAGGATCTTGGTGGCCTGTGCAAATTGTTCTATATATTCATTATTATTCCCTCCCCTGTCAGAGATTATTGTTATAAAGTCATTTCAAAGAACCGTTACATTATTTTCGGCAGAAGTAATTCCTGTGAAATATAGTCTACAGAAGCTTTGCCGGTGGCTTTGGATATTTTATCAAAGCTTACATCCTTAAGTGTCCTGACCATATTAAATTCTATCAGTAATTGTCCCTGCGTATGGTTGTCTCTAAATCATATGTTATACTGTATAACGCCATATCAAAACAAAAGTGTAATAGTGTGAGGATTGGTATGGTTAAGTATTTAAAACCGGAGAAAAACTTTATGATACTTATCATCTTAGCAAATATATACATATTTAAATTATTTATTTTGTTAATAAATTAACAGAAGGATTTAAAGTATTATTCTATGAAACGATTACTGATTCTGGGAGCTGGCACAGCCGGGACAATGATGGCGAACAAGCTTCACAGGGTATTAGACAAAAATGACTGGGAAATTACAATTGTCGACGAATTTAAAATCCATTATTATCAACCCGGATTTTTATTTATTCCCTTTGGGATTTACAGTCAACAGGATGTTATTAAGCCGAAAAGTGATTTTTTCCCTCCGGGAGTAAATGTAATTTACAATGAAATTGACAGGGTTATTCCTGAAGAAAATAAGGTCATACTGACAGGGGGGAAGGTTTTAACATATGATATTCTTATCATTGCCACGGGTGCTCATACTGCACCGGAAGAAACACCGGGGCTCAAGGACAAATTATGGTACAAGGAGATCTTCGATTTCTACACGGTTGAAGGATCAGTAGCACTCAGGAAGTATCTTAAATCATGGCAGGGAGGCAAACTGGTGATGTGTATCACCGAACTTCCGTTTAAGTGCCCGGTGGCTCCTATTGAATTTGTTTGCCTGGCTGAGGCCTTTTTTACTAAAATTGGAATAAGGGATAAAGTGGATATTACTTTTGTAACGCCTTTACCAGGTGCTTTCACCAAGCCGGTGGCAACAAAAGTATTAAGTGAGATCCTGGATGAAAAGAATATTCATGTGATCCCTGACTTTTACCTTGAACATGTGGATAATGACAGGAAAGTCCTGGTTTCATATGATGAGAAAGAAATTCCATTTGACCTGCTGACAATTGTTCCCCTGAATAAAGGATCCGACATGGTGGAACGCAGCGGTATGGGAGATGATCTCAACTTTATTCCAACTAATAAAGAAACCCTTCAGAGCACTAAGTATGAAAACATCTTTATCATAGGGGATGCAGCTAATCTGCCTACTTCAAAAGCCGGAGCAGTTGCACATTTTTCCGGTGATGTTCTTTTCCAGAATATCCTGAGTTATATTGAAGGCCGGCCACTGAATGCCAAATTCGACGGTCATGCCAACTGCTATATTGAAACCGGATACGGCAAAGGAGCTCTCATTGATTTCAATTACGAGACCGAACCCCTTCCGGGAACTTTCCCTTTACCTGGACTGGGACCCTTTGGTTTATTAAAAACCACCAAGATCAATCATTATGGTAAAATAATGTTCCGCTGGATTTACTGGCACATTCTGCTAAAGGGTAAGGAATTGCCAATTGAAGCAGATATGACCATGGCGGGTAAGAAAAAATGGGTTTAAAAAGGACTGATATGGAAAAGTATGCAACACAGGATCAGATCCTGGAGATAAATGATAAGCTGGATACCCTTATTGAATATGTCAATCAACAGCGGTTAAAATCCACCATGGTGGAAGATCTTGTAGCTGATATGTCAATAATTACAAAGGATATATACGATTCAACCGTCGCGGAACTGGATAACCAGATGGTTGATATAGAACCGGGTGAACTTAGGGTTCTGCTTGTGAAGTTAGCGAAGAACGTAAATAACATCAGACAGTTGCTTGACACCGTTGAAAGTGTTTTCGACCTGTTAAAAGATGCGGGACCTCTCATAAACGAAATGATCATCGATGCATCGGGTAAGCTGAATACACTGGAACAGAAAGGATATTTTGAATTTTTTAGCGAATCTGGAAAAGTTATCGATAACATCGTTACCCATTACAGTAAAGAAGATGTCAGGATGTTAGCTGACAATGTAGTGTTATTACTGGAAACATTGAAGAACCTTACACAACCGGAAATGTTACGGGCTGTCAATAATGCAGTTAGTATTTTTGAAAAAATTGAAACTGAGCAAATACCGGAATATTCACTTTGGAAGGTATGGAGGGAAAGGAACAGTCCGGAAATGAAAAAGGGCCTGGGCCTGATTATGACTTTCTTGAAAAATATGGCAGAAAAACAAAATAATAAATAATTAATACTATGGGTGAAAAAATAATTGCCGGTAAAACGGTACAGGTAAGTGATGATGGTTACATGACCAACATGGACGAATGGACTCCGGAAATTGGCCAGGAGATTGCCAAAGAAGAGAATATTGAATTGACAGATAAACACATGGAGATTATCAATTTTATCCGGGACAAGGTTAAAGCCGGGGATACACTAACCATACGTTCTGTAGGAAAATCAGGTATCATTGATATTAAAGGATTTTATGGGCTATTCCCGGGAGCTCCGCTTAAAAAAGCAGCACGAATTGCCGGAGTAAAAAAACCAGCCAGTTGCGTTTAAAAAGATCAGGAAGATGAATAATACGTCAGAAACACCACTAAAAAAAGTCCTTTTGATTTGTGCCAAGGGTGCAATTGAGGATGTATATGCAGCCCTGGTAATGGCTAACGGTGCTGTAATGGAAGGTATTGAGACCAAGCTTTTCTTTACTTTTTTCGGCCTTGATGCCATTACAAAGAACAAAATGACCCATTTGCATACAAGTACTGTAGGAAATCCTTCAATGCGTATGCCGGGAGGACTTCCTTTTCCAACTCTCCTTGGTATTCTGCCCGGTGTAGAAGCCGGAGTATCAGCTATGATGAAAAGCCAGATGGAAAAATTGGATATTCCAACGGTACCTGAATTCCTGGAAATGATCACCGCCGGTGGTGGTGAAATTTATGCCTGTAAGCTGGCTGCTGATATGTTCAAACTGAAAAAGGAAGATTTATACGAGGATGTGATTGATATCATCACCGTCGGACAGTTTTATGAAATGGCCGGAGGAGAAAATACGCAGATTATATTTACATGATCTGATCAGCTTGTCAGCACGGATTACAAATCCGTGCTAAACGGCTGATGGTAATATCTCTTGCCTGTTGCCCTGTACAGTGCATTTGCCAGAGCTCCCATAACAGGGGGGAATGGTGGTTCTCCCATTCCGGTGGGATCAATTTCATTTTTAACAAAATGTATCTCAATCGACTCCGGGGCCTCACTTTGCCTGATGAGACGATACATGTCAAAGTTATTCTGGTCCGGCTCACCATCAGTGATGGTAAGTTCACTGTACATTGAATGTCCCAGTCCATCAACTATGCCACCTTCCGCCATGTTTACTGCAGCATCAGGATTTATTACAATACCACAATCAATGGCACCATAAACTTTCTTAACTACCGGCTTATCATTTTCGATCGCTATATCAAGAACATTGGCAGCATATGAATTGTGGCAAAAATATGCAGCCACACCTCTGTTGATACCTGGCTGTTCTTTCCCCCATCCTGATTTTTCTTTAACCAGCTCCAGTACTCCTGCATAACGCGATGCTTCATAATCATTATGGGTTCCGACCGGGTTTGTCTTAGCCCTGTTAAGAAGTTCCAGGCGAAATTCGAGAGGATCTTTACCGGCAGCCTCAGCCACCTCATCGAGGAAAGACTGCTCTGCTGAAGCAATGAAGTTTGATGAAGGTGCCCTGAAAGCAGCGGTTGTGACATTTGTGTCTATGACCCAGTCTTCTGCAAGATAATTATCGACCGCTCCTGCGGGGAACCGGTTCGCCTCAAGGGGACTTTCTGCCATACCTCCTGCCCTTACCTGAAATGCTATAAGGTTATTGTCCGAATCCAGTCCGGCCCTGTAATATGCATGGTATGCAGGCCTGTAGTTCCCAAATGTCATATCATCCTCACGTTTATAGATAAGCTTCACCGGAGCTTTGATCCTTCTGGAAATAATAGCTGCTTCCACCATGAAATGTCCATACAGTCGTCTACCGAAACCGCCGCCTGCACGGGTCATCTGAACATCAACCTTTTCAAGAGGCAGACCCAGCCTTGCTGCCACGGTCTTTTCCATGAACTCAGGAGATTGTATCGGACCTATCAATTCAGCTTTATCATCAGTGACATCTGCAAAGAAGTTCATAGGTTCCAATGTGTTATGTGCAAGGAAGGGAGCTGTGTAATTTCGTTCAATGATTTTTGCAGCTTTCTTAAATGCGGCTTCGGGATTGCCGTCTTTTCGCCGTACGTTCCCCTGTTTTGCACTCATAGTTTTCATCATGGACATATACGAATCGGTGCTTTCACGCCTTGATGGTGTGCCTGGAGTGCCCTTAATGGGCTCCCATTCAGGTTGTAAAGCATCCTTTGCATTGATAACCTCCCAGGTGGAATTACCGACAATGGCAACCAGGTCAGTAAAAGCGCTGGTATCTGACCATTGTTTCTGATAACCTTCATTATATGTATGGAAAGTGAAAATATCCTTTATTCCGGGCATACTCCGGGCTGCTGAATCATCAACCGATTTCAGTTTCAGTCCAAAGGCAGGAGGATGTACGATCATTGCTATAAACATTCCATCCTTTTTATGGTCAAGCCCGAATAAAGGCTTACCAGTAACAATTGCCGGTCCGTCAACATTCTTTCTCGATGTCCCGATAATTTTAAAATCCTTCACATCTTTCAGCTGTACCTTATCCGGCACTTTTATTTTTGCAGCAGCTGATGCCATTTCACCATAACCGGCTTTCTTGCCGCTTTTGTTATGATATAAAACTCCCAGATCTGTTGTAATCTCATCAACAGGGACCTCCCATTTCTGTGCTACAGCCTCCATAAGCATGCGACGTGCGGTGGCACCGGCCAGCCTGAGCCCGTTCCATCCCTGGCGGATCGACTGGCTTCCTCCTGCCAGCTGTCTGGTGAACAGGTCAGTGTTAAGGCGTGCCTGTTCAACAAGAACATTGTCCCAGTTAATATCGAGCTCCTCAGCCACGATCATAGGCATGGATGTTTTAACATTCTGACCAATCTCAGGATTAGGTGACATTATGGTAGCAATTCCATTTACCCCTAACTTGAGATAGGCATTGATCCTGTACCAGTCTTCAGACATTTTCAATACTTTCGTGGTGTTGGATGTGCAGGCAGCCAGCCAGTTAAAGCCAAGCATCAGGCCGCCTCCGGCCAGAACAGAACTCCTTATAAAAGAGCGCCTGTTTATTGTAGTTTTAACGTATGCCATTACAAATCATTTAATTATTAGTTATGTCTTACCAAAGAATATACCTGTACCTTCAATCCCTAAGAATGGTCAGGACCGGGCTGCAGTTTTGATCGCTTTCTTTATCCTGGTATAAGTACCACACCGGCAAATATTACCTTCCATGGCTGTATCAATATCTTCATCCTTTGGATTCGGATTTGATTTTAATAATGCAGCCGCTGTCATAATCTGTCCCGACTGGCAATAACCACATTGAGGGACATCGTGTTCCAGCCAGGCTTTCTGGACCGGATGATCGGCATTCTCAGACAGGCCTTCGATTGTTGTTATAGCCTGGTTCCCCACCTCGGAAACATCGGTAATACAGGATCGAACGGCTTTGCCGTCCAGATGAATGGTACATGCCCCGCACTGGCCAATTCCGCATCCATACTTAGTACCGACCAGCCCGAGATGATCCCTGAGCACCCAAAGGACAGGAGTAGAAGGATCTACGTCCACTTCTCTCACCTTCCCGTTAATGTTAAGATTAAATGTTGCCATAAGCTTGATAACAAAATTTATTGAACCTATAATTATCAGATAATATATGCCTGATAAACAAAATTTATATAAATATATAAAATAAGATGTTTATAGATGAATATGACAGGTATTAAACAGAGATATGCTGCAAAAAGTTCATTTTTATAATCATAGCAGGCATGGATTGCAATCCGTGCCTGCTATGATATTAAATTATTGATCATCTGTCCTCTGTTTCAGAGGTTCGGGAGGGTTAAAATCCGAATTTTATACCCTGGGCCAGGGGCAGATCAGAACCGTAGTTGATAGTATTGGTCTGCCTGCGCATATATACTTTCCATGCATCTGAACCCGATTCACGTCCTCCTCCGGTATCTTTTTCACCACCAAATGCTCCGCCTATCTCGGCTCCCGATGTTCCGATATTCACATTGGCAATACCACAGTCCGATCCTGATTCCGACAGGAATCTCTCCGATTCGATTAAATCATGTGTGAAGATCGCTGAGGACAGTCCCTGAGGAACACAATTATTATACGCTATTGCTTCCTCAATATCCCTGTATTTAATCAGGTACAGGATTGGAGCAAATGTCTCTTCCTGAACCACCTCATAATGATTTTCAGCCTCTACAAGTGCAGGAACCACATAATGTCCTCCTGAAAATTTCTCACCATTAAGAATCTCCCCGCCGAAGATAACCTGTCCTCCCTCCTTTTCAGCCCTGCTAAGAGCTTCTTTAAACTGTTCTGCAGCTTGCTTATCAATTATGGGACCCACAAGCACATCTCCGTCAAAAGGATTACCTATCTTTTCAGCCACACTCTTATATGCGATCATCAGCTGGCTTTTAACTTTTTCATATATCTTTTCCTGTATAATAAGCCTCCTTGTCGAGGTACATCTCTGGCCACAGGTACCAACAGCACCAAACACCACAGACTTGATCGCCATCTCAAGATTGGAATTATCCGAAATAATTACAGCATTATTACCTCCAAGCTCCATAATTGTCTTCCCGAGCCTGCCACCGACAATTGCACTGATCTTCTTACCTGATGCCACGGATCCTGTTACTGAGAACAGAGGTATCCTTTCGTCCCCCACAAAATTATCTCCCAGTACATCTGATTTAGCCACCATAAGGTTAAATACACCTTCAGGGACACCGCAATTTTTTAATACCGGAGAAATTATATTCTGTATGGCAATAGCTGTAAGAGGTACTTTTGAACTTGGCTTCCACACTATCACATCACCGGCCACAGCAGCCAGCATACTATTCCATGCCCACACCGCTGCAGGGAAGTTAAATGAAGTGATAAGTCCTAAAATACCCAGAGGATGATACTGATCATACATCCTGTGATCAGGACGTTCCGAATGCATGGTATAACCGTTTAACAAACGTGCCTGACCAACTGCGAAATCACATATATCAATCATCTCCTGGACCTCTCCCAGTCCTTCCTGGTATATCTTGCCCGTCTCAAGTGTTACCATGTAACCCAGGTCTTTTTTAGCCTTCCTTAATGCTTCACCTATCTGTCTGACCACCTCACCTCTCACAGGAGCCGGTGTCTTCCTCCATTGGAGAAATGCTTTCTGAGCAGTCTTAATAATTCTCTCATATTCTTCAGGTGATCCGTTTTTCACCTTCCCTGTTACAGTATTATCAACCGGGGATACCGAATTGGTAATAATACCTTTTGAGTCAATCCATTCTGTCCCGGAACAAACTCCGTAATTTAATTCCCTTATACCTAATCCTTTTAATACTTCTTCCTTTTTCATAGCATGACCTTTATACGGTTTATTAAAATTAAAGATCCGGTAGACTTGTTAATTTAGTTCAAGCCCCGGTTGTCACCTGCAGGTGCTCCTTGAATCATCCCTAAAATAAATCTAAAATTTTCATTTTAAAAATGTGATTTGTCATAATATCCGAATGTGTACAGAGAGATTAATTTACACAGAGTCCCGGAATTCAGGAGCGATTGGGACAGAATGGAGACGCAGAGGTGCACGCAGGCGTACTGTTGTTGCATAAAATGGATATAGTGGTCAAATGACTATCGAACAAAAATGCCCTGAATTTTGTTTTGATACAGTAGTTTTTAGAGATATGTTATTATACATATCCGGTATGAAGCAGAAATTCCATTGTCAATGAAATTATTCATGACTGGAAGTTTTTTTAATGCATTTAAATTATTAATCATGAAGCACTATTTAAAATATCTATCAGCAATGGTTTTATTATTTTCTTTTGCAGCAGGCAGCAAGGCACAGATGCTACAGGTCGGTGCTAAAATCCCGGAATTCAAACTTCCCGATCAGAATGGTAATATGTTCGACATAAGCAGTGTTCTAGGAAAAAAAAGGCTGGTCATCTATTTCTATCCCAAGGATGAGACACCAGGCTGTACAAAGGAGGCCTGTACTTTTCGTGATGATTACAGTGAATTTGGCAGCACCGATGCCATGGTTATCGGAATCAGCGGACAGTCGGTCCAGAGTCATAAGGAATTTGCAGATAAATACAATTTGCCTTTCACACTACTGGCTGACAAAGACAATAAGGTGCGAAAACTTTTTGGTGTAAAGGTCTCACCAATTCCCGGACGGGTTACTTTTGTTGTTGATAAGACCGGACATGTGGTATACACTTACGACTCATTGACCCAGCCCGAAAAACACGTGGCAGAAGCTTTACGCGTACTTAAAACAATGAAATAAACCCGGATCTGTATGATGATCTGTCATATCTGTGATCCGGGTCCGAATATTTATGCAACCTGTCAGGATTTTACAGGCTTATCTCTTTACTGAGCTTTGGATCGCGTGAAGAGGCAGCTGCCTTAATTAGATATGTCCCTGGTTCGAGAGTCCATCCAGAGGTGCTTTCATTCCAGTATGACAGATCCCTGACAGGTATATTCATCTTTAGTTCTGCTGTTTCTCCGCTGCTCATAAGAGGTGTTTTAGCGAAAGTTTTCAATTCATGCACCGGCCGATCGATCTTTGAATCCGGTTTTGATACATATATTTCAACAATTTCCTTACCGGCCACATCGCCTGTATTTTTAACTTTTACGGATATATTTATCGTATCGTCTGTTACTTTTACATTCATATCCTCATAGGCAAAACTGGTATATGACATGCCAAAGCCGAAAGGATATGAAACATCAATATTTTTTGTATCAAAATAACGGTATCCAACATAAATGCCCTCCTCATACCTGGTGTAATCAATATTCTTCACCTGTTTATCTTCCGGTTTTTCCTTTTTACCAAAGAGGAAAGAATTTATACTCATGGACTGCCCTCCCATAGGGAAATTGGCACTTGATGCATTATCGGCCAGGGCAACGGGGAATGTCATCGGAAGTTTACCACATGGATCAACTTTACCGCTTAATATATCAGCCACAGAGTTGCCCCCTTCCTCACCACCCTGCCATGCCAGCAGGATTGCATCGGGAAGGTCTTTCCACGACTCAGTTTCAATAACACCTCCTATGTTCAGAACGACTACCACCTTTTTTCCTGCAGAATGATAAACCTTGCATACATTCTTGATCATTTCCACTTCATCCGCTGATAACCGGAAATCATTCTTTTCGACCCTGTCGCGTCCTTCTCCGCTGTTCCTGCCAATAGTAACAACAGCTATATCAGATGTTCCGGCAAACTGTACCAGTTGCTCTTTATCCGGAACCATTTCAGGAGGATTATAGGCCTTTAACATCGCCATTAATGTGCCGGAAGGCTTTTTGAATTCTTTTTCATGAGCCTGTTTAAATGCATTAAAAGCCTTTTTTACTTCCTCGTTTATTGTATAACCTGCATTAGCAAGTCCTTCAGCCGGGGAAACAACATAAGCCTCATTTACATCTCCGGAACCAGTTCCTCCTGCAATCAGATCATACGAAAAATCACCAAATAAAGCAATATTATTAACGTTTGTAAATGGCAGTACCCCATTGTTTTTCAGGAGTATCATACCCTCAGCAGCCGACTGTCGGGTTACTCTGGCATGAGCTTTCAGGTCAGGATTATCACTGAATCTTGAGAGTGCCATCTTCTTTGAATTAAGGATAAGCTTAAGAATACGTTTAACTGATGTATCAATATCCTGTTGTGATAAATCACCTTCCTTTTCTGCTTTCTTCAAAGCCCTGTACTGAATCTTTGTTCCGGGCTCCAGCAGATCATTTCCAGCATGGATCTGGGCCGGAGGATTTTTACCACCAAACCAGTCTGTCATTACAACGCCCTGAAAGCCCCAGTCATCGCGCAGAACATCTGTAAGCAAATAACGACTTTCTGAAGTGTATGTTCCGTTAACTTTATTGTATGATGACATGATTGTCCATGGCTGTGATTTTTTCACAATAATTTCAAAACCTTTAAGGTATATCTCATGCAGTGCCCGCTGCGAAATGATAACATTGTTATTGTTCCTGTTCGTTTCCTGGCTGTTGGCTACAAAATGCTTCACCGATGTACCTACACCATTTGACTGTATACCGTCAACCATTGCAGCTCCAATGAAGCCAGTTACAACAGGATCTTCCGAGTAATATTCAAAATTACGCCCGTTAAGCGGGTTCCTCTGTATATTAACTCCCGGACCAAGAATAACATCGACACCATATTCCAGGACTTCATTTCCCATGGCCTCTCCAACATTTTCAACAAGATCGACATCCCAGGTCGAGGCAAGCAACGTACCAATAGGGAAAGCAGTACAGTAATAAGTTTTGTCGGTATGCTTTCTCGTCGGGTTAATTCTCAATCCTGCCGGACCGTCTGACAGAAATATCGTGGGAATACCAAGACGAGGTATGGCACTTATTGTGCCAGCTGCCCCTTTGACCACTTCATTGGAGGCATCCAGACTAAAAACTGTTTTCATTCCGGCTCCCCTAAGCATACGTATTTTTTCATCAGGTGTCATTTGGGATAAAAGATCTGCTACCCTCTGCTCCATAGGATTCCTTGTATCCTCATATATATCTAGTTTACCATTCCTGTTCAGATCGAGAAAAGTGTAACCATCAACTGAAATTTCCTTTACAGGGACTTTTCTGAAGGAATCGCTTTTATCAACATTAACGAAGTTTGAATACATATAAATTCCGGCAATGATGACAATCACCAAAACTATTCCTACCAGTGATAATAATACTTTTATTAAGATCCTGAAGATTTTTTTCATGATTAATAACTTTGAAGGTTAGGTTAAGTATTTGATCCTGTCAAAAGTATGAAAAACATTTGATTGAGGCAATATGCCTAAAATTTTTTTATGCATTACGAGAAAAGTGTAAAGCGGGAAGAGGAGAAGAGGAAATGAAGGGACGAAGGAACTAAGAAATGGTGTACAGCCTGTTGTCCTCGACTTTATAGTATAAAGGCGCTACTTTAATTTTTGGATAGCGAAGTCGCAGTCGTTCTGTTTCGCTCATGATGAAATCCACTTCATTCCCTATTTCGAACAAAGGGGCATAGTGAAGGAAATGTTCCTCAGCCTTTTCATTGTCCCATCCTGCAACCGATGTTAATCCTTCAATAAATTCCTTTTTCCGGGCTGCAAGGTTGACCATTCCGCAGTTACTGTGCCCTATAAGTGCTATATGAAAAACCTTTCCAACACCTATGGCATATGATACCTTAAACTCGCTGTACCGCAGATTTGCTCCTCCCGAACGGATAATATATGCAAAATTATCCGGGATGGTCAGATGCTTCCTGTTATCCATACACATACCTATGAGTAACTGAGCCGAACTATATGTATCGAATTTACGGTTCAGGTTATGATATTGGAGTAGCAACCCGATCGGAGTATCACGAAATTCCGCAGCTATGTCCAAGACAGAGTTAATAGGATTAATATTGAACACGATACCTCCTTTTTAAAGTAACAAATATGATCATTTTATCCTTCAGCATTCAATAAATTTCTTTAAACTTAAAACCCATAGCCGGATAAATTTTATTTACCTGTATTCCCTGCATGGCCCGGACTGTCCTCCATACTCAACCTGGATGGTTGAATGTTCAATTCCGAATTTACCAAGGAGATCCCGCTGAATTCCGGAGATAAAGGACACATCGGTCTGGATATCCGTTACAAGATGAACTGTAAGCGCGGCGGCACTGGTACTTAGAGCCCAGATATGAAGATCATGGACACCCGATACCCCGGGGATCTTATAAAGGTATTTCCTAACTGCCTTAATATCAATGTTCTCAGGCACTGCATCCAGAGCCAGACTAACGGAATCGGTGAGCAGACGGAATGAACTGTAAAGAATGACAGCTATTATTAAAAAGGATACTACTGTATCGATCCACCTTATACCGGTAAAATACATTATGATCCCTGCCAGCAGTACTCCGGCTGAGACCAGTGTATCTGCCATGAAATGGATAAAAGCACTGCGGATGTTAAGATCATGTTTCTTCCCTTTCATAAAGAGCCATGCAGTAAGACCGTTAATAATGATCCCTGTCAGTGAAATAATGATAATATTTCCTGAATTGATAATTTTATTTGATCCTATCCTGTCAACAGTCTCGTAAAAAAGAAAGGTAACGGCGACAAGCAGCAGGATTGTGTTGAAAAGAGCAGCCAGTATGGTGGAGCGTCTCAACCCGTATGTAAACTTCATTGTCGGCTTCCTTTCAGACAATAGAATAGCTATCCATGAAAATACGAGTGCAATGACATCACTGAAGTTATGACCTGCATCGGAAACAAGGGCCATCGAATTTGAGAGAAACCCGAATATAACCTCAATAACAATAAAGATTGCATTTAAACCAATGCCTATCTTGAAGGCATTCCCTATTCGTCCGACCGGAGTATGTTGATGATGGTGTTCCAATGTTAACTACTCTTTATCGTTATAACAAAGAACAGGTGAATGAGTTGAATTCATTCCCCAAACCGTATGTGAATGTAAAAAAACAGCACTGCTATTTTATCCCAATAGCTTTTATTATTGCAATGATCACAGGCAATAGTATGACAGCTACAGTAACAGGAAGTAACCAGCTCCCCAGCCCGCTGGCCTTACCTGTTGCTATAGTGTAAATCCTGTATTCGATGATAAGTAATGTTGCCGGTATTGTAAACTTAAGATGTCTTATTATTCTCGTGGCTATCATGTATTGCCTTTCGGCATTATCGGGAGTTATCCTGACAGGGTAATTAAAAATATAAGGATACCTGTTGAGGATTGTCAAACCAGCAAAAAGCAATGTGGCAATAATGGGAAGCATTAGGATGGTTCCCTTACCACCATATTGGTCAACATTTCCGGCAGCATTGAAATGAACAGGTATGGTATCGGGAAGGGATTGATATTTTATAAATGTCAATATCCAGATCAGTATAAGGGTAACCCATCCCAGGACCTCCAGCAGAATGTCGACATTATTAAGTGCAGGTCTGATCCTTGGCCTCTCTTTGAAAGAATCCATGTCAACGTATATATGTTATCAAAAATACTGTAATAAATCCCTGATCCCTGTCATTCAGCAGGCATGTATACAAGAATTTAAAATTTGCTTAAATGGGTTTTTCTTTATTTAAGATCCATTTCAATTGATTTTATATTCCAGCCTTCCACCTTAAGATAAGGATCCTCGTTACCCAGGTATTTCTTATTAAAACGTACATTAATAACCTTCTTCTCTCCGGGTAATAATGAAACATAGTTATCATCCCAGAATACCGGCAGAACGGGATCGAGGGAAGTCTTCTTAAGGAGCTTAGGATTCACCGCAAATGCCAGTTCTTTTCCGGGATTTTCCAATGCAACAGTGAATTGGTAGTTATCGCCATCCTTCTCAATTGCTGAAGCCGACACTTTTATTTCAGTCAGTGGCAGTTTATCGAGGTCTGTAAAATCAGCATTCTCATCACCTTTATTACTTAACCAGTAGAAATTGGAAGAAACCTGTTTTCCAGTGGCATCCTGCATATCAAGTTTCAGGAAATAGACATTTGTAAGATTTTCAGGGAACTTCAGTTTAAAAACCTTCACGGCTGCGTCCGGTCCAACATTTGCATCCATTGTGCCTGAGCCAACCCTGTTCATACCAAAATCATAAATGCTATAGGATACTTTAAGACCGTCGAACTCTTTATAGAAACAATTAACTATCTTTATCGTACTGTCATTATAGCAGTACTGCACATGGAGTGGTTCACATGCTGTCCTTGCACCGTAAAATGCACCATTCGGATTAAGAAAATAATCATAGAACTGCCAGTACATCTTCGGCCACGCTGAATTATACATCCAGTATATTATCCCGCTTGACCTGTATTTATTACCTGCAAATGCTTCAAACATTGCCTTTACAGCCTCATTCTGGAATACCTGTGATTTCATCGAATACTCTTCAACGGTAGTTGGAGTCCCGTAGCGTGAATCAAGGGCTTTTCTTGCGATAGGGTAAAATGCCTTATGCAGACGGATATCCCATGATTCGCTGATTGGCCAGAGGTCTTTTTCAGGCATCATCATCCGCATTGTCTCCATGGGAGGAAGTTGCTCACCGCCAGGTCCCGCTTCTGTATTGAATTCAAGTTTTGTATACCAGTATGATGGAGGGAAATATGCATAAACGGTTGGGTAAGGGCCCATCCACACACCTGTCAGTCCGGCAATTTTACTTGGTGCCTGGGTAGCTGACGACTCATATGGTCTTGTAGTATCATATTCATCAAGCACTTTAATATATCTCGATTCAACATCAGGTGGGGGATAATTATCACTCCCGTAAAGCCAGGTGAACACGGAAGGATGGTTTCGCAGATGTACTATCTGGTCCTTCCAGCTCTCCTCTGCTACATCAGCAATATGCGGAGTCCAGTTTTTCCATCTTTCCCAGGAACTGCAACAGCACCAGCCTACCATTAAAAGTATGCCTTCCTCATCACATTTCTCAAAAAGGTAATCGGAGCCTCTCGGTGCCTCCATCCTGAGAGCGTTAAGGTTCATCTGCCTGGCATAAGCAATGTCGGCATCGATACGTTCATGTGAGGGTCTCAGCATCAGGTCCTGAACATATCCTCCCCCCCTAATTACAATGTTCTTGCCATTTATCTGGAACACTTTTGTATGATGCTTGTCAAAATTGTTCATCCATGCTGTGATCTCACGTATACCAAATCTTACCTTGCGCATGTCAGTAACCTTACCATCTGATTCGAAATTCAGGTTAAGATCATACAGATTCTGTGGCCCTACGGTATGAGGCCACCACAATCTTGGATTATTGATCACAAGCTGCGGGTAACTATCCGGGACAAAATTAACCAGTTTTGTTTCTCCGGGTGCCAGTGAGACATCCTGTGAAAAGGTTATATTTTCAATCATGCCGGTAAGCTTTCCATCTACAGGCTTATTCGCAACATTATGCACTTCGGCCGTAACTGTAAGCCTGGCCTGGTCTGTCCTGGGCAGGTTCAGCTTTGTAACCACATGAGGATGTTCAATTGCCACATCACCTGTCGATTCCAGGACCACATCATACCAGATACCCATACCCCTGTCGGGAGATGTCGGGTTCCAGTCGACCCATGTAATTGTCAGGTCCATTCCTTTGGGAGGAAATATTTCGAGCGCCAGGATATTGTCCTCTCCCGGCACCGCAGCATCAGTGATGTCAAGGGCAAACAGACGATAAGCTCCTTCAATAGTCGTTGTATCAGCAACCAGTTTACCATTAACCCAGACGTTGGCT